>ERZ1026846.40-NODE-40-length-92156-cov-16.030032_pt1 | contig 92156 bp, 74 predicted proteins | sample MGYA00380153_ERZ1026846 | MGnify/ENA primary metagenome ERZ1026846 (study PRJEB33269, sample SAMEA4719789) | human gut metagenome | biome: human-associated habitat; feature: organic feature; material: feces | place: Cameroon | collected 2013-10 ...
ATTTTTTCATTTCACTTACATTTTAGGGAGTCAACCATATTTACAAAAAGACAGTGTCACCGAACAGACATTTAAATACAGTTACAAAGAGAAATAAACCTAATAAAAAGCAAGAATATGCCAAAGTACAAGCTACAAGAAATGTCAAGCCTCAACGGCGTTGGCAAAAACCGAGTGTTTCCAAAGATTGTAACCAACCGCCAGTTGGACACAAAGGAGTTTGTCAAGAATTTACACTCCTACAACCATACAATTTCTGAAAGCATAATAGAAGCCGTGCTCACCGACATGGGCGACTGCCTTGTCAGGTTATTGTCCCAAGGCTACACCGTTAAGCTCGACGACATAGGCACCTTCTCGCTATCGCTCGAATTCGACGATAAAAAGCCTGTGGAGATGACCGACAATGACGACAAAATGCTCTATCGCAATGTTACGGTGAAGGACGTCAACTATAAGTCGTCGCCACAACTTATCAAACATCTTAAAAGCAAAACGGTTCTGGAGCGCGACATGGGAGGCGTTAGTCGTCTGTACAAGAACAAATACACGCCAAAAGAGCGCATCAAGCGTGCCACCAACTGGATTGACAAGCACGGAGTTATTACCCTGCAAGAATATGCAACCCTTAACAACCTTAGCCGCACATCCGCCTCTGGCGAACTGAAAAAGCTGTCTGAAGGCGACGAGGCTCCTTTCGAATCAAAAGGAAAAGGTAGCCACAAGGTTTGGGTAAAAGCGGGCTGGCAGCAATAAGGCATGAATGCCGCCCCATGACAAAAGCAAATCAAACATATCGGTCATGCTGAACGGTAATGAATATTTTACGGTTATTCCTTACGAGGCAGAAGAGGACATTTATACATCTGTTGACAAAATCCTTAACGAGACAAATAACAGAAGAACACTGACCCTTATTGTCTACCATCTATCAGTTTTCCGCCTTTTTCCGCCGCAACTTATTGATACACAATCATAATAATGACTGACAGATACGCTAAAAAATCTGTCAGCCATTGCTTTTATCTGTCAGCCAAGAGAGGGTGACTATCAGGCGAGACGATTATCCGCCAATTGTAATCTGCATAAGATCTGATTGCACGTTGTCAATCTCTTTATAACCTCCTGTATGGATAGCTTTGTCAAGAATCTCAGCCTTGAATGCCACACCTTTTCCTTTACAGAGCATAGATCCGATTTGTAAAATAAGCTTATATAGCTGATGCCCTTGAATATGCAAATAAGCATTGCTTTCGTCAATATTCTCATGCCTCAAAGACTCTGGTTGCTGAAGTTCACTAATAGCCTTATCAAACAGTTCACCCACCTTTTCTATGTACCCTTGTCCATTATTACTCAATTCTTCACGCTTAGGCTGTAATGGCAAGCAGGAATTGAAGTTACTATAATATAACGCTTGTTGATAGATTCTATTCATATCCTTTACTTAACCGGGGTTGTCACATCTTCCATGTAGATAATCTTATCACCCCATCCGTCTCCGAAGATGCTCGGCGAATGAGTAGTGATGAAATACTGAGCGTTTGGATTGAGCCTTACAAGCATATTTATAAGTTCAAACTGCCAACTGATATCCAAAGAATTCTCTGGCTCGTCGAGTAACACATATGCCTCATCCCTATCCAACAGGAAAACACGGAGGAGAATCAGCAGAATCTGCTTTTCGCCAGAAGACAAAGCACTGATAGGAATTATCTCTTCCCTAGAAACAACATTAAACTTGTTGCCCTCAATCTCAATGCGTTTGCCTGTAGTTTCAAAGAGTTGGTTTACTACAGCGCAGAAATTGTCTATATCAGATTTCATCTCAGTTTGTCTTTCGATAGAAGCATCAATCATAGACATGCGGTGATACATCATAGACGGACCGGTCTTCATGTCGAACATGTAGAACTCCAAATCTTGCGTCAGAGCATTTGCAACCTTTCGCTTGTCGCGCATCGCTATATTGTCAATGGAAGGTACAAATACAACCCGGTTCTTATCGGCTACATACTTAAGTGCAATCTTATTGATTTCGTTGAGCAATGTCGTCTTGCCACTACCATTTATACCAACAATGATGTTTACATCATCGTTAGCGTTTATGTGTACATTGTACTTCCCCCAGAGGCACGTTTCTATTTCTTTAATTTTGGAGTATGCCATAACATCTTTTGTTTGCTGTGCTCCTCTTGCTAGGACGAGCACATATATTAATGATTGTGTACAAAGTTAATAAATTTTCCGCCCAAAAACAAGATTTCTGCTGAGAGATGTCACTCATTTTGTTTTGTATAGCGGAGATTAATTGTAGCGAGGTAGTTGAGGATATAAACAAAGCATGTTAATAGAAAGCCCTCCGTGCAGCTTAGGTAGAACAAATACACACCAAAAGAGCGCATCAAGCGTGCCGCCAACTGGATTGACAAGCACGGAGTTATTACCCTGCAAGAATATGCAATCCTTAACAACCTTAGCCGCACATCCGCCTCTGGCGAACTGAAAAAGCTGTCTCAAGGCGACGAGGCACAATACAAAAATATTAGATTTATTGAATTTTTCTTGCAGAAAAAAATAGGAAAGTATTATCTTTGCACACGGATAATACAAAAATATAATAATTATGAATATAGTACTTGATGTGCTGCGTTATCTCAACGAGCACGACATCACTCTTGTTAAAGCTGCCGAAGCCACTGGTGTGGCACAGCAGAATATAAAGAAAAGTATAGGAAACAATCCTAAGACAAGCACACTGCTTGCCTTGGCAAAGGGCTTGGGCGTTGACCCTCGCGAGTTCTTCTACGATTTGGATGAAGACAAAGAAAATACGAACTCAACGATATTAGACGAATCAGATTCCTTGGACGCATCAGACGTTGCGGAAGAAAACAACCCGAACACAACGGGGCAGACGCAAGAAAAAGATTCCAATTCAAACGATACGGAAGTTCTCAGCATCAACGATACCGCTATTCAGCTCCCCGACGCACAGCCTACAATCAAAACCATCACCTTCTGCCCTCATTGTGGTGCAAAGGTTCGTGTCGGCGTGGTGCTCCTGCCCGAAGAATAAAAAATCCACGGCAAGCCGTGTGCCTACCGTGGAAAATAGCAAAGCTTTCTGGCTTTGGCGACCTTTAAACCTCTATAGTGCCTCCTTTCGAATCAAAGGGAAGAGGTAGCCACAAGGTTTGGGTAAAAGCAGGCTGGCTTGGCAAAAGAGAAATCAATGTCGATGCTAAATAGATGCAGGAAGACTATTAGATAAAGGTGAAGAGGGTGTGTCAAAATGAAAGTAAAAGGAAGTTGGGTACAGCCCGAAGTTATCAGACATAAGCATAAATTGCTGAAAACAAAGCATTTGTCAGTTAACTTCCATCCATCGTAGATGGATTAACTTCTTCTTAACTTCCGATAACTCCTTTTTGACACATCCTCATTTCCATAGTAATCAATCTGCTATTTTTACAATACGGCCTCCCTTATCCCCATACTTTCTCCGAGATACGCTTTACAAGTTGTAGTTTTGCCCATTGCTGCTCAACAGTAAGCTTATTACCAATTGCACAAGAGGCGAAACCACATTGTGGCGAGAGCGAAAGGCGCTCCAATGGTATGTATTTGGCAGCCTCGTGGATGCGAGCTATAACTTCGTCTTCGTCTTCAAGTTCAGGGCGCTTTGTGGTTATCAGTCCGAGTACCACATGCTTGTCAGGACTAACCTTTGCTAAAGGCTCAAAGCCGCCAGAGCGCTCATCGTCGTATTCAAGATATAGCACATCTACATTCTCGCGAGCAAAAGCCCAATCGGCTACAGAGTCGTAGGCACCACTATTAAACCATGTGGAATGATAGTTACCACGGCAAATGTGTGTTGCCACTACCAAATCTGCAGGACGCCCTTCTATAGCGAGGTTGTTGACTGTTAGTAGCTGTTCTTTTACATCATCGAGGTTGCTACCTAATTCCTTATATCGCTGTGATGAAATAGAATTTGAACTACCTAAAATTGCTCCCCACGAGCAATCATCAAGTTGGAGATATCTACCTCCTACGGCATAGAACTGACGAATGAAATCCTGGTATACAGCAGCAATATCGTTTATAAGGTCATTGATATTAGGATATATGGCTCTTGTGCCAAGGAAGTTCTTGGGTAGATTGAGCTGTTGGAATAGCTGTGCTGGCGCAGGAATGGTGAGTTTTGCGATATGCTTGTCGTCTTCATATTTCTTTAGCTTCTTGTAAGCCTCGATGAATGGATGAGGCTGTGCAGTAAGTTTGCCTGTGAGATAAACTTTGTCAAGACGTGCTGTCTCGCCATTGAAGGCTATATCGCCACCAGGCTCATGGGTAACACCACCAAAACCCCAGAAGAAATCAAGGTGCCAGAATGTGCGATTAAATTCTCCATCTGTGATGAGGGTATAGCCTAATTCCTTCTGCTTCTCTACAAGTTGTGCTACGTATTCGTCGCGATTGCTATCGTTGAGATCTGCTGGACGAAGGAAACTGCCTACGAAATCAGCTCGCTGTGGAACCTGAATACCATTAATAGTCTTTGTCATAATTGTTGTTTGTTTTTATTGTTATCATTTTTTCGTTTGCAAAGGTATGATAGTTGCGTGCTTCGGCAAAGAATATTTGGTGAGTTAAGGAAAATATGCTACTTTTGTGCTCGAAAACTTTGTAATAACAGAATATTATTCGGTGAAAAATGAAATTCTCGGAACTTGATAGTATAGATCGCAAGATATTGCACATCCTTCAAGAGGATAGTACGCTTACAGTAAAAGAACTTGCTATGAGGGTTAATCTCTCAACCTCGCCCACCTTCGACCGCCAAAAGCGATTGGAGCGTGAGGGCTTTATCAAAGGCTATCATGCCATACTCGATGCTAAGAAGACAGACAATGGTATGACGGTATTGTGTAATATGCGCCTTAAGCGCCATTCGCAAATGCTGATGGATGACTTTATGGAGGCGATACAAGATATAGAAGAAATCACCGAGTGCTATAATACGAGTGGTGAATATGACTTCACGCTGAAAATACAAACTCGCGATATGGAGTCATACCAAGAGTTTATGCGCACCAAGCTTGGAAATATCGATAGTGTAGGCTATTTCCATAGTGTATTCGTTATGAAAGAAGTGAAGAATACACATGGTGTGCCTGTAAAAATGGGGTAGAATGGTTCAGCTTATCTTTTCAGATGAACTTTTGATAGCATCTCTACAGATTAGAATTAACAGAGTATTGAATATTTGTTTATATTGCGGATTTTCATAGATTTTCCACAACAAAAATACAATTATTTATTGAAACATACAAGCTTTTTAATATCGTATTTGGCATTAATAGAATAATGTCAAATACGAATATCATATAAGTACATTTTGCATTCTGCTACCGCTTATTACAACCCTGCAAAATACGTCTTCAATGCCTCCACATATTTCATCATGGCATTGCGCCCCGTGTCTGTCATCTTGCAGATGGTTCGGGGTTTTACGCCCGAGCCATCTGTAGTCTTTGATATATAGCCTGCTGTGACCAGTTTGTCCAACTGTACACTAAGGTTGCCTGCCGTCGATTCTGTCTTTTCCTTGATATAGTTGAAGTCAGCTTCCTCTACATTCAGCAGAATCGACATTACGGCAAGACGCAACTGGCTATGGAGTAATGGATCCAACTCTTTCATTATTGTTGCTTTTTTGCTTTGAAGTTAAGGATATGTCCGGGGATGATAAGGGTAATGACAAAGGACAAGACCATATGTCCCATCTGCATAATACTGATAACTTGTTCACCACAAACAAAGTCGCGAAGCAGTCCTGTACCAATCACTACACCAAGAAGTCCGCACATCTGTATCGACTTCTCCTTAAGTATTACGCCAGTGGTGTATGTGCCTATACCCGGCAACAACATACCCAACAAAAACATTCCATTCCAACTCCTTACTTCTCCGAAATGTAAAAGGCAGCTAATGGCGTAGACTGCAAACACGGCACTAATAATTGCCCACACCTTATTTATAGTGTTGCTTGCATAAGTGCTTGCCACATGACTCTTGCGCTTTGCCTTGTAGGTCTTTATGCCTGAGGCTGTGAATCCTGCTATAGGTATGGCCATGTACAGCCAAGCAAATCTTGGGTCGTTGGTTGCGAGCAGCATGACGATTACTGCCAGCGATATTGCTGCACTAAGGTAGCCCCACATAAGGAAACTGTCACCATTGCCTACAGACAAATCCTTCTTTGTCTGATTTATCATTCGAGTGATAAGCTCAAGACTCTCCTGCTCCGAAATCTTCTTCTCTTCCATTTTTTCTTACTTTATTGCGACACACTTATTGCCTATATCAAACGCGATGTGCCAGGTTAAACACTTAGTTTATTTTATAAACCATCTTTGGAAAAAGAGAAGCAAGGAGGTCGACTCTCACTTGCTTTAGCCAGCATTATTCTCTTCTAACACTGATGATTACGGTTGCAAATTTAGCTTAGTTTATTTTATAAACCAAATGATTTGCAATAAAATAGCCATTATTTAACCTTTGTTTACAATAGATCATAACTTTGCTATTTGCTCAGCAATGTTAAGTGCCATAGCTGTTTCTCCTGGCAGATAGAGATATAGATAGAGATACACATCTCTATCAACATAAAAAATCGTTGCTCTTGCCATAGAACTGGATGAGAAAGGAAAAGGATTGGTAGATTGGAAGGAAGTGTAAATAAAATGGTTTGCCGACAGTAGCATCACACATGCGGCAACTCCACAACAAAAATAGTGCCTTTGCCTTGTTCTGAATTTACTACTATGTTTCCTCCATGCAGACTGACTATCTTATGGGCGAGGGTCATACCTATGCCGTGACCATCAACTGTCTGCTCTTTAGCTCCACGATAGAACAAAGTGAAAAGATTCTCCTTATCCTTGTCAGAGATTCCGAAACCGTTGTCAGACATTCGCACAACGCTCCACTTATCTCTAAAGGATATTTGCACCATAGAAGAATGGTTTGCCGAATATTTGCAGTTGTTTTCTATCAGATTAGAGAATGCTATATTCAGCAGATAAGGATTGCCGAGCGTGGTTATAAGTCGGTCGTCGTCGTCATCTTCATTGCCAAAAACCAACTCAATATTATAGTCGGGATGTGCTCTCATTATTAATTCTCTAACATCAAGCAACAGTTCGTCCAATCTAACTTCCCTCATACTTATCTCCTCCTTGCAATAATCAGCCTTGGCAAGATTGAGCAGTCCGTCAATCAGTCGTGTCATTCGCTTTGCATCCTGCTGCATATTAAGCATAGCGTGGCGATACTGCTCGCAGGTGCGCTCCTTTTGCAGCGACACGTCAAGCTCGGCTGTCAAGGCAGCCAAAGGAGTGCGCAATTCATGTGACACATTGCTGACAAACTGTCTTTGCGACTCAAAGGAAATTTCCAGACGCTTAAGCAACTCATTGAAGGCAATGCTGAGTTCACCCAATTCATCCTTTTCGTTTTTTACCGGTATGCGACGGTTAATGTGCGATGCCGTTATCATCTCCGCCTCATTCACGATATTACGGATAGGCTTCAGTGACATTCGTGCCAAGAAATATCCAGCAACAAAGATCAAGAGCAAACCTACTATAAACATTATAATCAAGGCCTCTTGTAACCCCACAAGATTGCTGTAGCCATAACCATCGTAGGCAGCGGCAGTAACTATATATTGCTTGCCCTTATACATATAGACCATACCGATACCTTGATACTTGCCTATATGAAATTCTATCTCCTTCTTCTTCAATATCGCGTTTATCATGCCCTGCGTCTCCTTCACTATGTCATTATGTATGGCATCATGATATAGCATTTGGAAGTCAGTAGTATAAACAGCCACTTCCACCTCGTTGATAAACTTACGATTGTTAAGATATACCGACTGCATGGTACGAGCGTCCACCTGACCTGCAAGAAAGAGATTGGCCTTGGTGTTGCCCTCGCTTTTAAGGTTTCGAAAAAAGGTTTGGTCGCGAGTATGCTCGCTAACAAGATAAATAAGAACCGTACACAGCAAGAATATTGTTGCTGTGACACAAGTATATTTTAAAGTAAGGGCTGTTCTGATTTTCATATAGATAAAAGGAAAATTAAGTTTGCAAATCAACTATCAACTCTCAACTCACCAACAATCAACTCGTCTACTTGTATACTTGTCTACTTGTCAATATAAACCCCACACCAGGTTTGGTATGAATTAGCTTTACATCAAAGTTCTTATCCATCTTTTTGCGCAGATAGTTGATGTAGACATCAATAAAGTTAGTACCAGTATCAAAGTGAGTATTCCATACTTTCTCTGCTATTTCTACACGGCTCACTACCTTTTCAACATTCTCAACAAGATACACCAGCAAACTGTATTCTTTTGGCGAGAGTTTTATGGGTATATTGTTTCTTGTTACTTCTTGTCGCTCAAGGTTGATTGTTAAGTCGGCATACTTCATCTCCTTAACAACATCAACGCTCGATATGGCACGTCTCTTCAACAGAACCCTTACCCTTGCCAAGAGTTCGCGAAAGTCGAAAGGCTTCACCATATAATCGTCAGCCCCTACATCAAATCCTTCCAACTTGTCGTCGGCAGTTCCCAATGCCGTAAGCATCAGAATGGGTATCTGCTCATCGGTTTTACGAATTTGCTGACACACCTCAAAACCATTGAGTTTTGGCAGAATGATATCCGATATAATTAGCTGAAAAGAATTGGTATGGGAAAAGCGCAATCCCATCTCGCCATCATAAGCCACCATAACCTGATAGCCATTCTCCTCCAAGCCAATCTTTAATAGATCGGCCACTCGCTTTTCGTCCTCTATCACCAATATACTAATCATACATTTCTCATGTCTTGTTTGGGTGCAAAGTTACATCATTTCCACAAATAAAACAGAATAATCGGTATTAGAAAACTATTAGAATTTGTTCTAATTAGATTCTAATCACACTCTAATTGTTTTCTAATACCCACTACCAATAAAACACGATATCTTTGCAAAAAAAAACAAATAGTTATGATTCTGTTTTCTGAATATCTTACAAGAATAGGATGTGCCTTCGTGATGGGCACATTTATTGGAGTGGAACGACAAATACGCCAGCGTAATGCTGGACTGCGTACCAATATTTTAGTGTCGATAGGTGCAGCAGCATTTACTATTTTGTCCTACTCTATGACTACTGGCAACGGCGACCCTTCTCGTGTAGCAGCACAGATAGTTTCGGGTATTGGTTTCTTGGGTGGAGGACTCATTCTAAAGGACGGATTAACGGTGAGAGGTCTGAATACAGCTGCCACTATATGGTGTTCGGCAGCATGTGGCACTCTTTCTGGAGTCGGACTCTATAAAGAGGCAGCCATATTGGTAATATGTGTATTGTTGACTCATTGCCTTTTCCGTCCGCTATGCGCACTTCTTGAAAAACGCACAGCCAAAGTATACCACTATTCTATACGTGCCGAATGTCAGCGAAACGCATCGAACAGCATACAAAAGCTTATAATGGACACTCTCGCTTTCGACCAAGATGTACAGCTTAACTCTCTGTTCTACAAAGGTGATGACGAGCGTGTCACAGTATGCTGCGACATGGCAACATTAGGCGAGCACAAAGTTCTGTTAGACCTTGTTGTGTCACGACTTCGCTCACGCTCAGAAGTATATAGTGTGGGTTGGGAGAAAAAGGAGTCGCCGCAAGAAGACTTCTGACAATATTTGGAATTATTAAAGGGACAACTTTGTGTAATACTGATATCATATGCCTTCGCTCCAAAGTCTTCTGAAAAAATCAAGGAGTATGTCTTCAATGCCTCCACATATTTCATCATGGCATTGCGTCCCGTGTCTGTCATACTACAGATGGTTCGGGGTTTTACACCCGAGCCATCTGTAGTATATGAAAAAAGACTTATCAAGTTTTTATAGATAAGATCTTTGCCTGACCGATTGTTTTTATTATTTAATGGCAACTCTCCCTTACAACCAACGCTTAAATACCCTTATATATCGTGTCTTCAACCATTGTGTCAACACGCAATACGACAACAGGATGCCTATGAGCCATGGGAAATACGATAGAGGCAGAGGTGTGAGACCTATTGAGCTACCGAACGATGTAAATGGTATGCAGATGCCTATTGCCATGATAGAGAAGGTCATGAGCATTACGGGCCATGAGGCTGAACTTTGTATGAATGGCACTTTGCGTGTGCGAATCATATGTACAATAAGCGTTTGAGACAGCAAGCCCTCAACAAACCATCCCGACTGGAACAGCGATTCCATATCCGGACCTTGACACTTGAACACCCACCACATAAGCAAATACGTAGCAATATCGAATATCGAACTGATAGGACCTATCCATATCATAAACCTACTCAAATCGCCAGAATCCCAAACACGTGGTTTGCGCAGATACTCGCTATCCATACGGTCGAATGGAATGGTGGTCTGAGATATATCGTATAGCAAATTCTGAATCAAGAGATGAATAGGCAGCATCGGAAGGAATGGCAAGAATGCACTCGCAGCCAACACACTAAACATATTGCCAAAGTTAGAACTGGCTGTCATCTTGACGTACTTTACGATATTACCAAATGTCTTACGACCTTCAAGCACACCATTCTCCAATACCATTAAGTCCTTCTCAAGCAGGATGATGTCGGCACTCTCCTTCGCTATATCAACAGCCGAATCAACCGAAATACCAATATCCGACTCTCTCAAGGCAGCAGCATCATTAATGCCATCGCCAAGAAAACCAACCGTATTATTACTTGCTTGCAGCAGTTGGATTATCTCGGCTTTCTGCATGGGAGTGAGCTTTGAGAAGATGACGCACTCGGTCACGGTCTTCATCTTAGCCTCACGGCTCATAACTTCAAGTTCAGGACCTGTGATAGAGGCAGAGGTATTAATGCCCACTTGTCGTGATATTGCTTTCACTACAGCCTCATTGTCTCCCGAAAGCACTTTCACCTCCACTCCATGCTCATGCAACTGGCTTATAGCCTGTGCTGCCGACTCCTTTGGCGGGTCGAGAAAGGCAAGATAACCAATGAGCACCATGTCCTTCTCGTCATCAATGGCAAAGTTGTTCTCCTTACTCAAGAAGCTCTTTTGTGCCAATGCCAGCACTCTCATGCCTTGAGCATTCATCTCCGTTACGATACGTTGAGCCTTGCTGCGCATTACATCAGTCAAAGGCAGCACCTCGCCATCATATTCAGCATACGCGCATACCGTGAGCATTTCCTCAACGGCTCCCTTGGTGATAATCTGCCGCTTGCCATTCATGTCCTCCACTACCACCGACATACGTCTTCTTGTAAAGTCAAACGGTATCTCGTCCACCTTTTTATACGAGCTGCTTAAAGTCTCAAGTCCAAGTTCCTTGACATGCGAGAGGATGGCACGATCCATCAGATTCTTCAGTCCCGTCTGAAAGTAACTATTGAAATAGGCATGTCGCAGGATGCGGTTCGCCTTATCCTCAGTTCCGTCTACATTTACATGACGCTCCAGCACGATATGGTCTTGCGTAAGTGTTCCTGTCTTATCGGTGCAAAGAATGTTCATTGCGCCAAAGTTCTGTATGGCATTCAAGTCCTTAACGATGGTTTTCTTCCTTGACATCATCATCGCTCCCTTTGAAAGGTTGGCGGTTACTATCATTGGAAGCATCTCGGGCGTAAGACCCACAGCCACGGATATGGCAAAGATGAAGGCATCCATCCAGTCGCCTTTGGTGATGCCATTCACAAGAAACACGACTGGAACCATTATCAACATAAAGCGTATGAGCAACAGGCTCACCTTGGTAATGCCCTTGTCGAAAGCCGTAGCTGCACGATGTCCAGCCACGCTCTTGGCTATTGTACCAAGATAGGTATGGTTGCCCGTCGCAAAGACTATGCCCTTGGCAGAACCACTTACCACATTCGAGCCCATAAAGCAGATGTTGTCCAAGTCAACAATACAGCCCGAGTGCTTGCGCTGTCTTGACAGATTGGGATATTTCTCAATAGAATCCGACTCACCCGACAAGCTCGACTGGCTTACAAACAAGTCTTTCGACTCTATGATGCGTATGTCGGCAGGTATCATGTCGCCTGCCGAGAGCATGACAACATCGCCTGGCACAAGTTCCTCATTGCTTATCTCATCGCCAGGTGAACCGCCACGACTTGCAGCTCCTGCTCTAATCACATAACAAGTATTTGTCACCATCTTCTGCAATGCCTCACTCGAACGGTTGGCTTTCCACTCCTGGCAGAAGCGAAGTATGGTACTAAGGATTATCATGGTCGAAACGACGATGATTGAAGTCCAATCCTTGTCGGCCGGATCAGCCATCCACACATCCATGACAAACGAGACAGCCACCAACACGGTGAGCACACCCACAAAGGGATTGATGAACGCCTTGGCAAGCATCACCAACGGACGCTTCTTCTTTTCGTGCTCAATCTCGTTCTTTCCATAAAGCGACTGACGCTTCTCAACCTCTTCGTCGACGAGTCCTAACGATGTGGTCTGGAAGTAAGCAAACACTTCCTCAATTGGTGTCTTTGCTGCCATCAATACCCTCTCGGCATTGAAGGTCTTCTGTACTTTGTTCTTTTTAGTATTCCACATAATGCTTTTCTTTTATGGATTTACTATGTTTTTTGTTTCGCGATGCAAAACTACTCAAAGTATTCCGTAGCATCAGTTAGAAATTTATTAGAACGGTATTAGAAAGTTATTAGAGCCACTGCTCCACATATAATCGCCACTACACATTAATCTACAAAGAAAGAAGAAAAAGCATGGATATTTGAAAAAACCATTGTATATTTGCAATAAGAAACCAACGAGTTGGATATTATGGTAAAGACAAACAATAGAAGATTGCCAGTAGGCATCCAGTCTTTTGATGTAATTAGAAAAGAAGGATACCTTTATGTTGACAAGACAGATATCATTTGGCAACTTGCCAATAGTGGAAAGAAGTATAATTACCTGAGCCGCCCACGCCGCTTTGGCAAGTCGGTGCTTGTCGATACTCTCGAAGCTTACTTCATGGGAAAGAAGGAACTATTCGAGGGATTGAAGATAATGGAAATGGAGAAGGAATGGGTGAAGCGACCTGTCATAAGGCTCGATATGAGTCAGGCTGGCGCTGGACCTGAAACTGTGCGTAGTTATCTGGACAATGCTTTTCATACTTTAGAAACAGAGTATGAAATTGTTGTACGCCAAGATAGTTCTCTTGCCGTAAGATTCAATAATATCATTGAGGGTGCTTACAACAAAACTGGACAGCAAGTGGCTATCCTCATAGACGAATACGACTCTCCATTGCAACATTCATGGAAGACTCCACAGCATGAAGCATGCACCTCTATATATAGAGAGGTGTTTGCCATATTGAAAGCCGACGACAAATACGAGAAGTTTGTCTTTATCACAGGTATCACCAAGTTTACGCAAATATCGCTATTCTCTGTGCTCAACAATCTGAGCAACATCAGTTTTGAGCCAGAATATGCTGCCATCTGCGGTATTACCAAGGAAGAGGTGCTGCATGATTTCAAGCCAGAAATCAATAAGCTGGCAGAATATGAGGGCTGGACATTCGATGAAGCAGTAGCACAGTTGACTGCATATTACGACGGCTATCATTTCAGTCGCCGCAACATGGTGGACGTATTCAGTCCTTTCAGCCTTATCAATGCACTGGCTGATTCTGACCTTAAGAACTACTGGGCTTCGTCTGGTGCAACCTCGTTGCTTCCTAAGTTTGTGGATGATATGGAGATTCGTTTGAAAGATTTTGATAATTGTGCCTTATTAAGCACAATTATAGAAACTTCTGACGTGACGGGCGGCGGACCGGAGCTGTTTCTTTACCAATCGGGCTATCTCACTATTAAGGGTTACATGAACGGAACTTACCTTTTGGGCATTCCTAACTTTGAGGTAAAACAAGCATTAAACGAAATTGTATTGCCTACGCTTGCCATGCGCAAGAGTAACGACATGCAATCGACACAGGCTTTTCTTAATCTCTACCTCAGCGTGGGCAATCTCCCCGAAGCCATGAAATGCCTGAAGGCTCTCATCGCGGATGTACCCTATAGCAACAAGAAGCTTGCAAGCATGGATATGGAGGAGCGCTACCGCCTTATTATGAGCACAATATTCAATGCTATCGGTTGCCGCGTGGAAGTAGAGAAGATGATTGCTACTGGCAGAATAGATATGGTTGTACAAACTACCAATTATATATATGTATTGGAACTGAAGCTAAGTAACAATGGCGGTATTGACGCAGCAACCGAGCAAATAAGAGCCAAGCAATATATTGAGCCGTTCAAAGCTGACAAACAAAAAGTTGTTGCTCTTGCCATAGAACTGGACGAGAAAGGAAAAGGATTGGTAGACTGGAAGGAAGTGGATTAAATAAGATTTTAAATCATATCATATTCTACTTAACAAACCTCAGCCTTGTCCACAACCATCGTGGTATCATTGCCCATACAGCCACAAGCATGCGATAGCGCCAGTCGATTGTTACGGTCTCTTTGCCTTGCATCACAGCCTTGACTATGGAGCGTGCAACACTATTAGCCGAGAGTTGCAAGGGGAAATGGCTTCCGGCTATAAGGTCGGTAGCTACGAAGCCGGGACGTATGTCGGTGATATGGATACCGAGTCGGCGCATGCGCGACTGCTGGGCAAGACATTCAAGATAGTGCGACTGAAAACGCTTGGTGGCTGAATAGGCCGGTGCTGCTCCCAATCCACGTGTGCGTGCTATGGAGGTGATGCAAGCCATTTGTCCACCTTTATTATTATTGGCAAGCCAACTGTATGCTGCCGTAACCATACGTGTGAAGCCCAAGCCGTTGGTCTCCACGGTCTTCATCTCGCGGTCGATGTCAAGCTCGCAGTTCTCCCACCCTATTCCCGAGCTATGGAAATAGAGATCCATACCGCCAAGCTCGGTTATAAGTTCATTGAGCTGCTGTGGCGCAACCTCATCCCTTACGTCTATCTGTCGATAAGCCTTGATGTTCTCGTTTGACTTGACTATAGCTTCAAGCCTATCAACACGTCGTCCGGCTACACCTACAATATATCCTCGCTCGGCAAGAAGCCGAGCCACTTCGAGTCCTATACCCGAAGTGGCTCCTATTACTATTGCTTTTTTCATTGACTCGTATACATTATTATTATGGAACTCTCACTACATCTACCACATGGCTACCTGCCCCTATCAAGTCGGCACGCTCAGATATGCACTTCTGATATTCTATGAAACGGGCAAATGTCTCGTCGCTCATACGGTTGAGTCGTGTGCGCATATAGTCGGAAGCCCCATCAGGCGAGAATATAGTGACACGTTCCAAGCCTGCACATTCATCCAGACGATTGATGTCTTCAATACGCACATAATCGTACAGCTCGTCGGGCTGTGCCTGTATATGGAAGTTCTTGTCTACTGCATCACGCTCCATTAATCCTTCAATCCGGTCCTCGTCGAAGCAATACGACAGAATGCTATATTCGTTCATCAAGTAAGCCACAAATATCAGTCCACCAGGTTTGGTTACGCGCTTTGCCTCGTTAAGTGCCTTAAGCTTCTCCTCATCGCCAATAAGATGATAGAGCGGACCGAGCAATAACGTTACGTCGGCTGTTGCTGTTGGCAGGAACAGCATGTTGCGTGCGTCGCCTTGCACAACATCGGCTGTTGGCTCACGCTTTAGGAACACCTCGATGTTGCGACGCACCAGTTCTACAGCCTTAACCTTAAAGCCTTCTGCCATAAGAGCCGATGTGTAGCGACCTGTTCCGGCACCAATGTCAAGCAGCTGCATGTCGGGATTGATGAACCTACGCAAATGATGCATTGTGGTTTCAAACTCTACTATGCCGTGCCTACGCTGCAAGCGAAGGTCTTCGGGATGCTTGTTGTAATGTTTCTCTATGTTGGATAATGCCATAATATAAGTTGAGAGTTGAGAGTTGAAAATTGAGAGTTATGATATGCTGTTTATTCTAACAACGATAATTTCCAACAAAGGTAATCATAACTTTCAACTTTCAATTCTCAACTCTCAACTTTTTGGCTTTGCCTTAACAAATTAATGCCAATACATCCTCCACAATCTGCTCGTCGAGCAAGCGGTTGTCCTTAAGCAACTGCTCCACATCGTATCTGTCGTAGAGTCCCTTCTTGATGCCACATACAAGCACCTTCATATCTGACGTACCATAATAAGAGGCTATGCGCTCGCCAAAGCCTCCGTCCTTGCAGCCGTCTTCAAGTGTTACCACAAGCTTATGGTTCATCTTTAATGTTTCGAGCATTTCGGCATCCACCTCATTCAGATAGCGCGGATTGACAAGCGTTGCGTCAATACCCTTGTCGGCAAGCAGACGCACCACGTTCTCGCCCTTCTGATAGAACGAGCCAGCAGCAATGATTGCCACCTTAGAGCCTTCGTGCATCACCTTATACTTAGCCTCATAGCCATACACTTCGTCCACATTCGCTGTTGTATGCACCACTCCGTTGCTCGGCACACGAATGGCAATAGGCTTCTTGTCCTGAAGTATTGCCCATCGCATCATGGCAAAATACTCCTCACATGTTGTAGGAGCGAGATAGATGAGTCCCGGAATGCTGCAAAGCATAGGTATATCGAAGAGACAGATGTGGGTGATGTCGTTCATTGAGTTCACTCCGCCTCCTGCTACATTTATTACAGCAGGATTGCTGTTGATACAGAGGTCTTGCGCTATCTGGTCGTATGTGCGCTGTATGAATGTGCTATATACCGTCCATACAGGACGCAGTCCACCCTTAGCCATACCCGAAATCATAGCGACAGCCTGCTCTTCGGCAATACCCATGTCAAGGTGTTGCGAGCCAGCCTTCTTGCGCTTGTCGGCAGTGAAGCCTGCTGCTGTAGGCGTTCCAGCTGTTACGGCGATTAGTGTCTTGTCATGCTTCATCTCGCTCAGCATCCAGTCAGAGAAGAGTTCAGGATATGTTTCGCATGGTTTTACCTCGGGCATTGTTCCATCGGCATTGCGAACCGGTCGACTACCATCATCAAGATTGAACGGCATTCCCCAATGCCAAGCTTCCTTGTCGTTTACGGCAGGAGCATAGCCATGACCTTTCTCGGTATGGATATGAACAACTGTAGGGCGGTCGGTATCCTTCACACTACGGAACACTTCTATGAGGCGTTCTATATCGTTGCCTTCCTCCAGATACTTATACTCAAATCCCCATGCCTTAAACCAGTTGTGCTCACACTCGCCACGGCTCTCGCGAAGCGCACGCAGATTCTTGTATATACCGCCATGGTTCTCGGCAATAGACATCTCGTTGTCGTTTACAACGATGATGATGCCCGTGCCAAGCTCCGAAGCCTCATCGAGTCCTTCGAATGCTTCACCACCCGACAGCGAACCGTCGCCAATAATAGCTATGATATTCTCCTTGGTTCCCTTCACGTCGCGTGCCTTTTGCAGTCCGGTGGCAAGACTGATGGATGTGGAAGTATGGCCCACCTCAAAGTTGTCGTACTCGGGGCACTCTGCCGGAGACGAATAGCCCGATATGGCGTTCATGTCGTCTACGTTGCCAAGGAATCCCGCGGCACGACCCGTAAGCACCTTGTGTGGATAGCACTGGTGACTGACGTCGAACACAAACTTATCCACCGGAGCATTGAACACATAATGCAATGCTACCGTTGCCTCCACGAATCCGAGGTTAGGACCTACGTGTCCGCCATGCTTGCTCACGCGGTTAAGTACGGCACGGCGTGTCTCGTCGGCCACTACGTTAAGGGCTTTGATGTCCAACTTCTTCAAGTCGGCAGGACTCTGTATCTTCTCTATATACATTGCTTATTAGTTTTTTTGTTTGTTACTGTTTTACACTGCAAAGTTAAGCATTTTAGCAGATAATGGCTATACCTTAAATTCTGAATATAATACCACAATTACTTTTTTCTTACTTCTCTTATCCAACTAATAAATATTTGTCGTAACTTTGCGCATCAAGAAACAAAGAATTATCAGGATGAACCAGAAGAAATCAAAACGATGGACTTTGCCCAAGGCATTGCTCATCATCCCGGTAGCTACATTGGCTATCGGCGTATTTGCCAACAATGCGGCTGGCTATAATACAACAACCCAAACCGACGTAGATGCCATCACTACAGCTACCGAGACCTACGGCACTACTGTAGACAAGCCGAAAGCCACAAAAGAGAAGAAACAGAAAACTTCAAAGCAGAAGAAGACTAAGACTTCTAAAGAGAAGAAGCTAAAGAAACAGACAACCCCAAAGGAGAATACAGTTGGTAAGGATTCGGTAATGAACGTATAATATTCTATCGTGTAATGGGCGTTGATGTTTTATCGTGTAATGGGCGTTAATGTTTTTATTATATAGTAGGAGGTACGGTCTCCGAACCGTACCACACAAGTAGCTATATAGTATTGATAACCAATAGTTTGCGTGGTACGGTTCGGAGACCATACCTCCTACTGTAAAACTCAATAGTTTTCATTTTCATCTGCAGATAACACACACACTACTTAGTACTGTGCGTTCTGCGGGTCGAAGCATGTCCAACCGTCGAGCCAGTTGTCGCCAGCATCGAAGGCTCCGATATATGTAACCTGAGCGAACCATGAATCAAGACCGCTGAAGTTCTGCGCTCCGAAGAGGTTGCTGCCGGTCTGCGGCATAAACGGAACACCTACACCCTTGCCGTCTGTTAGCATCAATGCCGACTTGTCGGCAAAGTAGCGGTTGTTGTTAGCGGCTGTCTCGAAGAAGGTGTGCGAGTAAGACTGCTTGCTGTCTGCCTTCACAGCCTTTGCCTTGTAGTCGTACTCCTTGTCCTCGTAGCACTTGTTGGCATCAGAACCAAGGATGTCGGCATTGGCAATAAAGATGTTCTGCAGACGCAGCGTGCCAGCCTTAGCCTGTGCCGGGGTGTCGCCCTTCTCGCCGTCGATAATCAAGCCTATAGGCCAGTCGCATACTACAGAGTTTACGCAGTTGAGGCGTGACGAGCGGCGAATCTGCATGGCAGCCTGGAACTTGCCAAGACCAGAGCCGTTGTTGGGGAAGTAAGAGCCGGCTGTGATGTAAGAGCTGTTGTTCTGGAAGTCGGCAGCTGTCTTAGGACCAACGAATGTTATGTTTGAGAATGTGGCTGTGGTGTATGGCGACACCTGAGCACCATCGGCACAGTTGTCGCTCTCAAAACCATTGCTCTGGCTTTGGTCGGCAATGCGTGGGTCGCGTACAGACAGACCAAACTGCACCTTGCCCGAGAATCCGTTGTCGGTATCGAAGTCGTCGTCCCATCCCTTGTAAGCTACAAGATACTTACAGTTGACCGAACCGCCAAACCACTCAAACGAGTCGTCGTTGGAATAAGACACCTGCACGTGGTCTATCTTTGTGCCCGAACCTACAGAGCCAAGGGTCAAGCCGTTAATCTCCTGGTCGGCCTTGAAAGGATATCCTGCAAACTCGATACGCACGTAGCTCAGTACACCCGAGTTGTCGGCATCGTTGTCGCCACCATGCTGTGTGCGCGGACCACCTTCTATCTGCATTGAAGTCTGGTTGTTGTGTGCCTTGCCGCAGATGATAACGCCACCCCAATCGCCAGGTCGGCGCTGTCCGGCAGGCTGTGCCGATGTAAAGACGATAGGAGCATCGGCAGCGCCCTGGGCAATGAGTTTGCCTCCACGCTCTACAATAAGAGCTGCCTTGGTAGCCTTGTCGCCCTTGATTATGGTGCCCGGCTCGATTGTCAGCTCAGAGCCATCGGCTATGTATATCCATCCCTTGAGGGTGTAAACGCCTTTCTTTATAGTCTGCTTGCCTTTGAACACGAGTTCCTGGTCGCCGTTGCCTATGACCGTTCCCTCCGCATTGTCCTTGCCGTCCTCGCCAAAGAGCAGATGGTCGCAAGCCTTGATGCCACCGTCTGTGGTCCATGTGTAGTTGACGCCAGGATTAGGTGTCGGATCGTCGTTGTCACTGCAGCTGCCCATTGTGGCAGCCAACATCAGGATGCCCATGCATCCTAAAAGATTCATCTTGTTCATAATGTTGTGATTATAAGCCTCACCCTGGGCCCCTACCCCAAAAGGGAGGGGAGTGATGTGCTTGGTTAATTATATTTTTTACTTGTTATCCTTAGATTTCTATACTTAGAATTTGTATACAGCCTGCAGTCCGATATTGCGTCCGGGCTTATAGCAGCGCGAAATCTCGTCTATTGTCTTGTGCGAGCCGTCGGCATAGGTGGCCTTGGCAAACTGCTTGTAGTATACCCGCTCGGCGAGGAGGTCGCGTATGTTGAACTTCAGTTCCCAGTGGCTGCCCCACTTCTTGCCTACAGAGAGGTCGATGGTGTTGCGTGGCATCTCGTAGCTGTGCGGCACACGTGCGTTGTCGTCGCTTGCCGAGCTGCCCTCGCTGCGGCCTACACCGATGATGCGCTTGCCTATGCGGTTGTAGAGAAGGGCTATGTCGAGCTGCATGGGCTCGTTCTTGTAGAACAGACCGGTGTTGATAAGGTAAGGCGACTGGCCCTGCATTGGTCGGTCTTCTTCCTTTGAGCCTTTCTCAAACTTAACCTTACTCTTAATCAAGGCTCCGTTGAACGACCAGCTGAAGCCTCGCAAGCCGATGAAAGAGAGATCCTTGCGGATGTCAAGCTCCAAGCCATAGTTGGCTGCGCTCTTTGCATTCTTGTAAGAGTATATAAGGTTGGTGCCTCCAGCCACTGTGTATGTCCACTCTATAGGCGAGTCGAAGTTCTTGTAGAAGGCGGCGAGAGAGATTATCTCGCCACGCGACGGGTAAAACTCGTACCGCAAATCGACGTTGTCTACATAGCAGTTCTTTAGCTCGGTGTTGCCCTGCACGTCGCTGGCAAGGTCGAAATCGTAGAACACCGACGACGATACCTCACGAAACTCGGGGCGGTTGATGCTGCGTCCGTAGGATAGACGGAGCTGGTGCTGGTCGTTGAACTTGTATGTGGCATTGACCGACGGAAAGAGGTCGTTGGTGCGGTAGTGTCGGCTTGTCTCGCTCTTCTCATAGTCGCGTGTGTTGGATATCAGCTCCATGTCGTTGTGCTCGAAGCGCACACCGGCATGTATGCCAAGCGCACCGAAAGGCAGAGAGGCCGAGAGGTATCCTGCACCAAGCGTGTTGTGTCCACGATAGTTGTTGCGCATCTGCTGCTGCTCGAAGATGTACAGCTTGTCGGCGCCCATATACTGCTCGTCGCTCAACAGCTGGGTGATGTCCATGTGCTGGAAATCGGAGGGAAGAGTGTTGGCTGCGGGGTTCCACTGATAGTAGAACGAGCGCGTATGATACTGGCGTGTGCGATATTCGCCATAGCCACCCACTTGCAGAGAGGGAGTCCAACCGGCGAAGTCGAACGTGTGCTTGTCGTTGATGCCTACAGAGAAGATGTGCTCGTCGAGCTGTGTCCATTCGCGAGATATGTCGTTGCCGGTATGCAGAGCTATGTCGCCAGGGTTCTGCATATCGTTGAGGAGGTATCGCCTACGGTCAGGCAGACGTCGGTTGGCATACGCGTACCCGACACTCCAATCGAGGGCATCGCCAGTGAAGGTATGCTTACCAGTGAGCTGACCGTTATAGGTGGTGCGCGAGCGGTAGTAGTATTCGGCACTGTTCTCCTTATTCGACTGTGCGTCTACTCCCTCACGCCATGTGTAGCGGTTTGTTGAAAGTTGGTTAAAGATGTTCTTAAGCTGATACTTGTGGTTGCCGTCCTTTGACAGGAAGGTTAGGTTGAGCATCGCTCCAAGACGCACGTTGTTGTTGTACTGGTCGTCTGTAGAATAGCGCAGATAGTTGGAGCGGTCGTTTACGGCATCGTATATACCGAAGAGATTGTTCTTCATATCAGTATATGTGCGCTGCTCGTTGGTGTAGTTGAGGGCGGCAAGCAAGCCGAGGGTGCGTCCGCCGAGGTTCCAGCGATGAGCCATACTTGCGGCAAGCTTAAGGTCGCCTATAGGATTGCGGCTCTTTATGCGCCAGTCGTTGTTAAGCCCGTTGCCACGCAGACTATATAGGTTGTCGCCAACCTTATTGCCCGCAGCGTCGGTAAGCTTATTGAGCGAGGCGTCGATGCCGCCACGCAGACTGCGCAAGCCGTTGTCGAAAGCAAGAAAATCGGTGGCAGAGCCTTTAGCATAACTGAAATCTTTGAATACTGTTGACGTGTTCCAGTTGCCACCGACAGAAAAGGTAAGATTGTTTTCAGTAGGTATTTCTTTCGTATTGACGATTATGAAGCCGCCCGAGTAGTCGGCAGGATATTCTGCCGATGGCGATTTCACGATGGTAAGATTGTCTATCTGAGAGCTTGGGATGATGTCGAACGAGAAGGCTCTCGAGTCGGCTTCGCTCGAAGGCACGGCACCACCATTAACCCATACGTTGTTGTAACGCTGCGAAAGTCCACGCACCATCACAAACTTGTCGTCGATAAGGCTCACGCCCGGCACACGGCGTATCACCTCACCAGCATTGGTGTCCTGCGTCCGGCTTATCTCTTGTGCCGAAACATTGCTCACTATGACGGGACTGTTCTTGGCTACCTGTATCATTGCCGCATCTGTGGAGCGTCGCTCCACGGCAGTTACAACTACCTCCTTCAGCTGCTGTTCGTCGGGAAGCATAGCGATGCTCAAGGCATCTTCCGCTGCTGCGTCCGTCACCCGAACCCCGTCAATTCGTTGGGGTTTGTATCCTACATAATTGATGTATAAGGTGTAGGTTCCTTTCTTAAGTCCTTTAAGCTCGAAGTTGCCATCAATGTCGGTGATGGCCTTGAGCTTGCTGCCCTCAATGGTCACTACTGCACCAATGAGAGTCTCGTGCGAGTTTTTGTCGACCACGTTTCCCTTAAGCTGTTGGGCAAGGGCTGTCGTGGTAGAGCCAAGCATCATCAGCGCTGTGGCTGCAATGGTTATCCTGTTGTTGCGTTTCGTCATTGTCTTTCTTTGCTAACTTTTTACGGTTGCAAAGTTAAGGGCATGATGTTGCAGCAGGGTTGCACGAGGGTTGAAAAAGGTTGACGAAGAGGTTAAGAAATGGCTACAAGCATATTCTGACAACGAGAATACATAAAAACATAAAGGACTGAACCAAAAAGTGTACAGCCCTTTATGTTTGTAAAAAATCTTATTAACAATATTTATTTGTATATCTTCACCACGCTGCCATCCTGCTGGCGAACGATGTTCAGCCCCTTCTGCAGGCTCTGTATTCTGTTGCCGTTCAAGTCGTACACAGCTGCCGGCATTTTGCCGCCGTCTGCAGCAACAGAACCGATGCCAAGGGCGATATGCTCATCGTCCATAGGTTGTATGTTGCAGGAGCCCCACAGAGGGTCAGCCTTATAGGTCTCAAGATACTGCGGAAGCACATACACCGTAACGTCTTTCGTTATCCATGATATGACGGTGTTGCTGCCCTTGTCGGTGAAACCGTATGGCACGGGCATATAGTTGTATATGGACTTCAGCTTGCAGCCGTTGAAGGCGTTGTTGGCGATATAGTTCAGCGTATAGGGCAACGAGATGTTCTTCAATGCTGTGCAGCCAGAGAAAGCATAGTCGCCAATGCTCTCCAAGGCAGAATTGGCTTCGAAATTCAGCTTGACGAGGGCAGAGCAACCGGCAAACATCGATTCTGGAAAGAACTTCACATCCTTGCCTATCGTCACCTTCTCCAGTCCAGTGCAGAATTCGAACAGACCGATATTCTTAGCGTAGTTGTAATCCTTCCCCCACTCGCCGCTGGCGTTATACACCACGGAGATGAGCGAACTGTTATTTGCGAAAGCACTGTAGCCTATCTGCCTTACCGATGCCGGCACAGTAACACTCTTCAGCTTCGTCGATTGGAACGCTTCAGAGCCAATAATCTCAATGCCGTCGGGCAAATCACATTTCTCCACATACTCAGGGCAGAATCTTTCGCCTATTCTCTTTATCGTAGACGGCAGTACGATGGTTTTCAGATTGGCAAAATAATCTCTGTACCTATCCGTAACCATTTCATTTGCTATATTCTCCGTTCCCTCACGCAGCACCCATTTCTCGGCAACTACAGGATTGTCTTGGTAATAATATTTAATGGCAGCATTGCCGAGATACAGAATCTCGTTCTCCTTTGCGTTGGTTTCATACCATGGAGTCCACTCAAATGCGTCTTTTTCAATCTCGCATGTTGCCGGCAGATGCGACTCTATGTTCTTCAGCCCAGATCCCACAAAGGCATATACACCGATATATCCCAATGACTCCGGCAGCACCACACTACCTAACGATTCGCATCCACCGAAAGCGTTTCCGCCAACATAGTAAAGTTTGTCCGACAGTTTCAGGTCGCTCAAGGCATAACATTGCCTAAATGTCTTATCCGGTATGGAGTCGACATTGGAGAGGTCGGCAGCCGTGATGTTAGAACCAGAGAAGGCACTGAAGCCTATCTTCTCCACACGGCTCAGGTCTAATGTAGTGACGGCTGCATCCTCGAAGGCGTACTCGCCGATTTCCTTTACTGCTGGGATGTTATGATACACGAGTTTTTTACAACCTCTGAAAGCTTTCTCTCCAACGCTCTCCACTGTCTGCGGCACCGTGATACTCACCACGCTGCTGTAGGAGCACAGGTATTTGCCCACCCGAGGCAGACCCTCCGGCAATACCACGCGCTTCAGGGTCTTCATATTGGCGAAGAGTCCGCCAAGGTCCATCGTGTATATCTTTGTAACGAAGCTGCCGCCGCCGAGTCCGTTGGAGCTGCTGCTCTTCTCTTCCTTCTCCTCTGTAGAGAGATACCATTTCGTTGCAGCCTCACTGAAGCCAACATCGCGGTATGATTCAAGCACCGTGGAGTAGCATCCGCCGTCGGCAACCAGTGTGATGCCGCTGAGGTCAACGCTCTGTAAGTTTGCCATCCTGCCTGCCATGCTGCGGATATAGGCAAGGTCTTCGGAGTTTACCGGACCGCTGACAATAAGATTCGTTATCTCCTCCACATCGAGGTCAACGCATTTCTCGCGCAGCGTTCCTGCCTCATCGAGCTTTATGTTCACCGGCTCGCCATCGATAGCCACGTCAACAGGCTTCACTGTTACCTTCAGTGTCGCCGTGCCTGCCGGATAGTCCGAGTACTTGCCATAATGGGCTATGACATTCGTTGTGCCAGGTTTCAGTGCGATGGCGGAATAGTCGATATAAAGGTTGGACGACTGGTTGGAATAAAGGGCAATGACCGACGGGTCATCCACCTCGATATACTCGAAGTTCACCCGATAGTTCTCTGATGTGAGGTCGGGCAACAGCTGGGTCTCGCCTTGGTTCAGCTCTATCGACTCTGTGGCGAACTTCACACCGGCATCCTTGTTGCCGTTGAATTTGATGCTTTTCAGAATGAAGGTCTGTCCTTTGTATACGCGGAACTTGATTTCTATTTTTCCTGTCATATCGCCTTCAAACGTGTAGGTGCGTTTGGGGTAGAACACGTAAGGATCCTTCTGGTCCCGCAGCTCCGGACATTCCATGCCCTCAACCCTCAGCCTACGCACAGCCTTTGCCGATTTTGCTTCGCCGCATATTGACAGACTGGTTACATGGTAGCGCTCTTTTGACGTGATGGTCACCTCGTGGTTCACATCATCATTGTTGACAAACGTGATAATCTCGCCATTCTCATCCTTATCAATCATGTAGTAGAAGCTTTCACTGTCGGTAGAGATGTCAAAAGCCTCAAATATATATGTATTTTCAAAACTGAACTCCTGCTGTGCCAATGCGTGTGTGGCTATAAAGAGGAGGAGCAAGGAAAGGGTTTTTCTTATAGTCATAAGAATATATAATGTATTAGTGTGTTAATAATGAAATCGCTCCCGCTCTTGCATCGTGATCCGGCACAAGGGCGAGAGCGACAATTCGTTTTTTTCTATTGTATGGACTTAAAACCAAAACGGCCAAATGACCAATCTGGGTTAAATCTTTTCAAAGTCCTTTATCTTTGCCGACGGCTTGATGAAGGAGATTTTGAAGGCGATGTCCGGATCCATATCCGACGGTATGGCATTCACAAAGTCCTGTCCCTCCTTCGTTATGTCCTCGTCGGGGATTCTTATCATCACGTTGCCCACAACCACATCAACGCCGAAGTCGGCATTGTATTCAAACCTTGCGCCCTTAGCCTTCTTCAGAGTTTCGGCGAGCGGTGCGCCTACAGTTATTGTCGTTCCGCCCGCCTCAATGCTTTTGGCAGTAGGAGCGTCTGCTGCCGCTTTCTTTTCATTAACAGACATTTCCGCTGTTTCGGCTTGCGCAACCGATGAGTCAGTTGACAAAGTGTCGCTTGTTTGAACAGAATCCTTGCTGTGGTGCGTTGCAGTAGTCTTGTTGCCACATGCAGAAAATACAATTATACCAGAAATAATAACGGCTGTAACGATTGTTTTTCTCATAAAATAAAAAATATTTTAGTTAGTAACTAAGTATATGTTATTCCTACTATCAAACTCGTTGTAGTATTGGTTTCCATCTAATTACAAAAGTAGCAACGTTGGGCTAATAACACAAATTTATACATTAAAAATATTGTTATGCAACAGTAAAACAAGTATTTCTCGTAGGTGTAAAACGCTGTTTGACAAGACGACACATGAGCAACGTCATCGCTGCATGGCAGACACCAGTTGCTCCCTTAACGTTTCCACTCCAGGAAAGCTTGTCTTTTGATAGGTTATCTTTCCTTCCTTATTTACAACAAAATACGTAGGGATGCCTGAGAACTTATATATTTTGGCAAGAGCGTCAGCCTGTTCTTCAGTCAATCGCACATGCACACCACTTATTGTCTTTATCATCTCGCCCCATTTATCTACAGGCGATGAGGCATCGGCTATATAAACATACACCACATCAGTAAGTTGTTCTTTCAAAGGACGAATGGTAGTCATTGCTGCCTTGCATGGTATGCACCACGTGTTCCAAAAATCGATGAGTATAGCTTTACCTTTATACCTATCTGTTATTGTGGGCAATATCTGCTGGGCAGACATCTTGGGGTCTATGTCAATAATAGATAAGTATGAAGAAGAGGTATTGGCTGTCTTTTTAATCTCTGCCATTTTTTCGTCGGCAGCCGACAGTTGCGACTTCAAGTCTTCGTTGTTGGCAAAAAGCAATTCGCGCACCATATCGTTGGCTATACTGTCACGAGCCACTGCCATCTGCTGCTCGGTAAGAGGGCATTTGCGGTTGAACGAACGGCTTAGACGCTTGCCAATGGCAATATCGTCAAGCAACGGGTCGGCAGATATATATTTACGACGAAGAGAAGACGTGAAGTCTGTGAGATAAGAATAATACCGTTGATTCTTGGAGTGAAGTACAGCGAGTTTTTCCAGCGGCTTGAAGTAAGACACGGTGTCAATACTCATGTCGGCACGTGGCACACCTCTTTTACCAGCTATCATTGGGGCCATAGATATATTGTTCTTAAAGCCAAACAAAGCCGAGGCATAATTCATAGACAGGATGCTCTGAACCAATGTTCGGGTGGCTGTGCCAATAGCAGCATTGGAATTGATGGCTGTCAATAGTCGTTCATAACTCTGCTGCACATAATCGCGGTATTGCAACGGTGTCATACCACAAATATCATCAAAGGATGTAACACCAAACACATCAATCTTTGTCTTTACGCTCTGCAATTCGGTATCTATAGCAGCGTGTTTGCCTTCAAACCACACATAGTTTTTGACGTTAGCATCGTTTGCAAAAAGATGCGTTGCGGCAAGAGTAAGTGTTGGCAGGTCGATGGTTACGGTTGTTGTGTCATTAGGTACGGCAAGAAATGGTATCTCCGTTCTGTTTACACGTATTGTTGCTACAGTTGGCAATATCGCATTGGCGCAGACTTGACAAGTACCATCTACGCTTATAGAGTCATGTTCGTATGGCATGCGGTATGGCGAGAACCAATTGTCAGCAATAATATCGAGCGTGGTCTTGTATTCTGGTTTATATCCAAGCAAGCGCACGGCTACAACTGTCTTGCCAAGATTAAGGTCTGTTGATGGCAACTTACTGTTCTTATCAAGCGCTTGCTGTAGTAAGTGTTGCGGAATATTGGCCTGCGGACGCTTGCCATCGAGACGCACACCATAAATGTTCCAACCAGAATTGTCGGCTATTTCACGAAAGTCAAACTCTGTCGTTGTCTCGGGCATTGGTTTAAAGCGCAATGTGGCTGCAACATATCCACATTCGGGCACTTTCACAAATACTCCCTTAGGCAACTGCTTACTGCCTATATAGTCATATTTCACTCCATTTGCCATAATAGAGGCATGAGAATCGATGCCAACATCGCCACTCGCCTGATAAATTTTTACGTCGAGAAGGGTAGCTTTCTTGTCGAGCGTCACACGCTCAATCTCTAATTTGTGATTGTTTGAGCCTAAAAAGTAAGGACGCTCAACAACTCGCTTGGCTTGTGCCGTCGTAGCAACAAGCAACATCAGAAAGGCAACAAGCGATAAGGCTTTCTGACGTGAATGCTTTGTGTTCATGTTATTACTGGTTTTGTTTGCAATAAATAAAATGGTGTTGCAAAAGTACAAAATAAAACGACTATTCATTATAAAAACTACGCTTTTCTGAAAGACTTTCACTAACTTTGCATAAGATAGGCTGCACCTCGGCAATTGAAGCAAGCTTCATTGCGCTCGGTTTGCACTATCTTTGCATAAGATAGGCTGCACCTCAGCATGCCACGGAATATCTAGTGTAAGTAAAAAAACAACGGCTATATGGAAAACATCGAAGTAATGGTGATACTCTTCATCATTGTTGTGCTGGGCTATACCTTGTGCAAGCTTGGCTACATGGGCGACCGATTCGACCAAAAGTTATCATCAATAGTTATAGACATAACATGTCCGGCATTGATTTTGTCGTCGGTAATGGGTAAGGAATTGCCCGACCGCACATTAATCTTACCTCTACTCGGAGTAGGTTTTCTTACCTATATACTTCTGCTTGTGTTTGGATTCTGGGTGCCACGTCTTGTTAGCAAAAACCGCGACGAACAAGGCATGATAGGGTTTGCATTGATGTTTGCCAATGTGGGATTCATAGGCTACCCGATAGTTTCATCCATCTTCGGTCCTGAATCCATCTTTTATGCCGCCCTGCTTAATATGCCCAACACCTTCTTCATATTCACGGCAGGTGTTATGCTGGTAAAAGGCGAATACAGCATCAAGAGTCTTAATCCCAAAGTTTTGTTCTCACCGGCTATGATAGCCGCTTTTATAGCTGCGCTTATCGTGGCCTTCGGCATACGCACACCCGATATAATAGCACGCCCTGTAACAATGGTGGGCAACATTACAGTTCCGGCAGCACTAATGATAATAGGTTCGTCGATGGCACGTCTACCGCTTAAGGAGATTATAGGTAGCCCTAAGGTGTATGTGTCTTCGTTCTTGCGCCTGGCAGTTGTGCCTGTATCTGTCTATTTTCTATTTAAACTGTGTGGCGTGAGCGATATTATCAACAACATCAACACCGTGGTTATTGCCATGCCCGTTGCCTCGTTCGGCACAATGTTCTGCATGAAGTATGGACGCAACCCATCGCTTATGACCGAAATTACATTCATAACAACCGTGGCGTCAATACTTACAATACCACTTATAACGTTGCTGTTTGGAGAGTGAAAAGGGAAAAGTGAAAAGTGAAAAATCCAATAGTTAAGTGAAGAGTGAAGAATGAAGAATGAAAGTTCAATAACAAGATAAATGGAAACAAACAACATCAAAGAAGAACAAATCCTAATAAGAATAACGGGTAACGACCGACCTGGTCTTACTGCCTCGATTATGGAGATTCTTGCAAGCAAGAATGCTAACATCCTGGATATTGGTCAGGCCGATATCCACTCTACCCTATCGTTGGGTATACTTATACGCATAAGCGAGGAGGCTTCTGGCCAGGTTATGAAGGAATTGCTGTTTAAGGCTACCGAACTTGGTGTGCAAATAGGTTTCTCGCCCGTAACCGACGACGAATACGAGAATTGGGTTAATCAGCAGGGCAAGAACAGATATATACTTACGCTTATTGGCCGCACACTTACTGCAAAACAGATTGAGGCTGCTACAAAGATTATATGCAAGCAAGGACTGAACATCGACTCTATTCTACGACTTACCGGACGTATGAGCATCAAACATCCGGAGCGCAATATGAGGGCTTGCATAGAATTCTCGCTGCGTGGCACGCCTACCGACCGCGCTGCTATGCAAGAGGAACTGATGCATATATCTGCCGATATGGAGATTGACTTCTCGTTCCAAAAGGATGATATGTATCGACGTATGCGCCGACTTATATGCTTTGATATGGACTCTACGCTTATACAGACCGAGTGTATTGACGAACTGGCCGAACGTGCTGGTGTTGGCAACCAGGTGAAAGCTATTACCGAGAGTGCTATGCGTGGCGAGATTGACTTTAAGGAGAGCTTTACACGCCGTGTGGCTTTGCTTAAGGGTCTTGACTCAAGCGTATTTGAGGAGATAGCCAATAAGATGCCTATTACCGAAGGAGTGGACCGTCTGATGGCTGTGCTTAAGCGTTGTGGATACAAGATAGCGATTCTTAGCGGTGGATTTACCTACTTTGGCGAGTTCTTGCAGCGCAAATATGGCATAGATTATGTTTATGCCAACGAACTTGATATTGACGACGACGGTAAGCTTACGGGTAGATATGTAGGCGAGATTGTTGACGGACAACGCAAGGCAGAACTTCTGAAGCTTATTGCACAAGTGGAGAAGGTGAACCTTGCACAAACTATTGCTGTAGGCGATGGTGCCAACGACTTGCCTATGCTTGGCGAAGCCGGACTTGGTATTGCTTTTCATGCCAAGCCACGTGTTGTTGCCAATGCCAAGCAGAGCATCAACACTATAGGCATTGACGGTGTGCTCTACTTCCTTGGCTTTAAGGATAGCTACCTGGGTGAGCAGGGCAAGTTCTAAGGAATTTAGGAGTTAAGGAGTTAACTCCTTAACTCCCTTTTATTAATACTCGTCAACCTTCTGAGCCTTTCGGTAAGCGTCAAGCTCCTTCTGCAGCTGCTTGGTTATCTTCTCGTAACCTGGCTTACCATAAAGATTGTTAAGCTCGTGTGGGTCGTTCTGAAGGTCGTACAACTCGTTGTAATTCACTGCCTCGTCTTTAGGCTCAAAGTACTTAATATCGATGAGCGACTTCAAGGTATTGTTCTCTACTGTGCCCTCAATACCCTGATACTTGTTCTCGGGTACAGCGTCGAGACCGCCCTTGCCATAGAAATGAATAAGCTTATAGCGGTCGGTGCGTACTCCGTCGTGCTTGCGCACCATATGATATGTTGGATAGTCGTAGTAGTGGTAGTAGATGCTGCTGCGCCACTTCTTCTGTGCATCACCATTATCAAGTACAGGTACAAGCGACTGACCTACCATATCCTTAGGCTTCTGTATGCCAGCAAGATCAAGGAATGTTGGAGCATAATCGATATTCTGAACAAGCTTGGTGCATACGCTACCAGGCTTGGTATGTCCAGGATAACTAATGATGAGTGGTGTGCGTAGCGACTCCTCATACATAAATCGCTTGTCAAACCATCCATGCTCGCCCATATAGAAACCTTGATCGGATGTATATATAATAATGGTGTTGTCGGTCAGACCATTCTTGTCAAGATAGTCGAGCACACGCCCCACACTCTCGTCAACACTTGCTATTACAGACATATAGTCGCGTATATATACCTGATACTTCCAGTTGTCAAGGTCCTTGCCCTTAAGGTTGGCCTCAAGCAACTTGCGGTTGCGCGGGAAGTAGTATCTGCCCCATGCCGAACGCTGTGCAGGAGTCATGCGGTTTATCTCGCCCATCAGAGCGTTGTAAGAGTCTTTGCTGTCCTCATTGTTAAGGTCGAGCATCTCGGGCACCTTAAAGTCCTGCTCCCAGCGCATATGCTGTGTTACCAACATCTTCTGTGTGCGTACAGCCGAACCACGTGTGGCATAGTCGTCGTAGAAGGTATCGGGCATAGGAAACTCCACATTGTCGTACATGCCAAGATACTTAAGATTGGCTTGCCAGTTGCGGTGTGGAGCCTTGTGATGAAGCATAAGGCAGAAAGGCTTCTGCTTGTCGCGCTTCTCCATAAACTCTATGGCATGGTCGGTTGTAAGGTCGGTGCTGTAGCCTTCCTCTACTATAAACTTGCCGTTAGGAGTATCGGTGCCGCGGTATTGTGGGTTCCAGTACTGCCCCTGATCGTTGTAGATGTGATAATAGTCAAATCCCTTAGGGTCGCATCCCATATGCCACTTGCCCACAATGCCAGTTTGATAGCCTGCCTGCTGAAGCAATTCGGTGAAGAAGGTACGTGATGTGTCGATGCCTTCGCCAAGTTGGCGCTGTCCGTTTTGATGGCTGTACAGTCCTGTCATAAGACATGCACGCGAAGGTGTAGAAAGAGAATTCTCGACAAATGCCTTGTCAAAACGCATACCACGCTGGGCAATACGGTCTATGTTAGGTGTAGGGGCAAGCTTGGATATACCATGTCCGTAAGCACTAATACACTGGAAAGCATGGTCGTCGCACATTATATACACAATGTTAGGACGCTGGGCAGCGGCCTTTTGCTGTGCCTGCATCGAAGAGGTAAGGCACGACAGAGCCGCGATAGATAAGATTGATTTGTTCATCTTTTATAGATAAGTTGTGATTAATAGAAATTTCAGTTATTGTATGGCAGCGTTACTTTGAACATTGGGCTGTCGGTATGCTCTTTTCGTATTATGTCGACAAGTTCGTTCACGATGTCGGGATGTTGTGCTGCCACATCGTTGTCCTCATGAATGTCGTTGGCAAGATTGTATAGTTTGGGGGTGCCCTTTACCACAATTAGTTTCCAGTCGCCTCTGCGCACACCTATCTGATTGGTCTCGTGAAACTCCCAATACAAATGATCGTGATGTTGTTGGGCAGCGTCATTGCCAAGCAATGTAGGAGCTATTGACAGTCCGTCGAATCCATCTCCTGGCAAAGTGCGATTGGTATAGCGCTTGCTGAAATTGCGTATGCCCGCAACATCGCAGAAGGTTGGCATAAGGTCGTAGAATGCAAACTGTAGGTGGCTAACCGAGCCTGCCTTAATATGCTCTGGCCACCATGCTATGAAAGGTATGCGTATGCCGCCCTCGTAGCATTGGCGTTTAAGGCCACGCAATTTGCCATCGCGTCCGAAATATGTAGGATCGGCGCCACCCTCCTCATGAGGTCCGTTGTCTGATGTAAATATCACGAGCGTGTTCTTGTCCAATCCCTTAGCCTTAAGCTTAGCCAAAACCTCGCCCACATAAGCGTCGAGTCGGGTTATCATTCCAGCAAACTGGGCATGTGTATGTTCCACAGCATTATATCGCGAACCTTGCTGTCCGCCCCATGTCTTGTCTACAAAGAACTTCTTCTTATATCCTTCAAGAATTTGGTCGTCTGGCTGTGCAAGTTCGGCATGAGGCAACGTGTAGGTAAAGAACCCCACAAACGGATGTTGCGCGTCTTGACGGTCAATCCACTCAAGGGCCTTGTCGTGGATGATACGTGCCGAATACTGGGTACGTTTGTAGTAGTCGCGGCCAAACATAGGATACTTTATGTTGTCCTTCAATACCTCGCGCACAACAGCCGTGTCGCCCATAGCACGAGAGTAGCGGTTTAGGAAGTTGGGATAATAAAGATGAGCCTGGAACTGGCATATATATCCATAAAACTCGTCTATGCCACGCTTGTCGGGCGTAGAAGCCGAACCCTCGTAACCTCCTGCCCACTTGCCGAACAATCCAGTGCGATAGCCATTGTCATGAAGTATCTCCGGCAGAATTTTATGTGCAGGGTCGTAGGGCTCTTGTCCTACAACGGCATAGTCTACATTATTGCCATACATCACAGTCTTGCTATTCGACCAATACTCCTTATTGCCACGCACATGAGTATGGCCCGAATGTTGTCCAGTCATAAGTGTGGCACGCGACGGAGCCGATACTGGCGAGCCCGCATATGCCTGTGTAAAGCGCATACCCTCGCTTGCCATGAGGTCGATATTTGGTGTCGAGATAAAGGGCTGACCATAGCATGCAAGGTCGCCATATCCCATATCGTCGCACATTATGAATATAATGTTGGGGCGTTGCTTGTTGTCCTTCTGCTTCTTTACAGTCTTGGCTGTGAGCAATGCTGGGATGCACATCAATCCTGCTGAAAAGAAAAGTATTTTGTTGTTCATTAATAAAGTGTTATAGTTTGGTTCTTCAGATGTTTATTGCCGTTTCTACAGCTGTTACTTGGCAGTCTCGCTGCTGAAATACGGTATAAAGCGCATATCGCCATCTACTATGTTGGCTGGAATTCTATACTCTCCGTTGCGGAACTCAGCCACGCCAATAGTTGTCTCAGTCCAATTGTGCTGTATATCGCCGTCAAGATTTCGGCCATGACGTATTACGAGCTTTGAGAATCTAAATCCGGGTGCCGGCACAGCCTTTACCTTAAACGGCTTGCCGCATATTGCTGTCTTGCCCGTAAGTGGCGTGCCATCGGCAAGAAGTATGTCGCCATTCAAGCCGCCACCTTGTCCGTCTACACCACGACTTAGGCTTACTACATCGCCTGCCTTATAACTCTTAACGGCACTCTTGCCGCTTGCAGAGAAGAAGGGAGCCTCGTCTTGGCTCAATACAATATCGTCGATGTACACGGCAAAGTCGTCGTTAAGGTTGTGTGTAGAGGTAGCGTCGGGCACGATAAGCAGATTGCGTATGGTTATACCGTTTGAGCCAGACACGGCAAACACAGCATCGTTCCATTGGTTGGCTACAAGTGGCTGCGATGTAATGCTCCAGAACTGCTCGGTTAGTGGCGACTGATTAGGACGGTCGTCGCGATTGCCAAGACCTATGAGCATAGCTGGAGCCGCCTTTGGCGAATATATCTTAACGTGTATATACTGTGTGTGCTTGGTTTGTGCAATTGGTTGCTTCAGCCCTACAAGTGCTCCAAAGGTATTGCTGCCAAAACGCGAGCGCTGCAAGGCAAGTATCTTTGACGATGGATTAGGGACAAAGCCACGTATAGGGTCTATGTCTGTAAGATGATTGGCTACAACACGTGCATTGCCAGAAAGTGTGCCATTGCGAAAGGGCGAATTCTCCCATGTGTCGTATACTGAGATGGATGTGTAGGAATTGGCCGACTCAAAGTCGCACAACTTCTGCTCTGCTATCTGTGCTGACAACGACGACGACGAAAGGAAGGCAATACAGAGGGTTACTATCTTTCCTGTATATCTTAAACAATTCATATTTAGATTCATTTAGATTGTGGTTTTTAATAAACTGAGAGGTTCTCAATCAGCGGACAAGCTTTGCTGTCGTTGATGGTTATGCGCATAGCACGCACCTTATAACCTTCGCCGTCATAGCTCTTTTGCGTTGAGCCATTGAGCGGAATTATGCGCTTGTAGCCTATTGTGGTTGTGGCTATATTGGTGGCACGCTGGGTAAAGTTGACACCATCCTCACTTGTCTCTACTGTGAACGATCGTACACGTTGTCCAAGTTTTATGTGCTCCATCAGCTGCACATATCGCACAGTTGTGGGTTTAGCCCAGGTTAGAGTTATAGAGGCCTTGGTTGTACCGTCGTTGGTAGCCCAATATGTGTCGCGCTTACCATCGGTCATGTTGCGCACCGAATAGTTGCGGTGTTGTCCAGCAACACGTTCCTCGCTGGCGGTTATTACAGCCTTGCGTGCAAGGTCTACGCCAAGACGTGTGCGCAACATATTGCCAAGTTCGGCCATACGCTTTGCTGTAGCTTCGGGTACTATACCATTAACATCGGGAGGAAGGTTAAGTATGAGTGTGGCATTGCGTCCTACTGTCTCAAGATACATTTGAAACAAGCGCTCGGCAGACAACACCTTTTCGTTCTTCTTCCAAAACCATCCGCCGGTAGTAGCCTTGGCATCGCTCTCGCCAGGATGCCACAACCATCCATTCTCGTCACCATTCTCGGCATTACCCATTGACCAACATGTCTCACCACTATATCCTGCCTCATTGCCTATCCAGCGCACCTCGCCTCCTAAGCCCCACATTATTACGTTAGGAAGCAAAGCATGAATCGAGTCGCGAAGGTTTGGCATGTCGTAGAAGGTCTGTGCATTGTCTATCTTGCGGTAGCCTGTAGTGCCTTTACCACCATATTCGCCACCATAATAGCCAGCATGGTCGCCACCGGTAGCGCCGTCAAACCACATCTCAAACTGATCGGCACCATATTTGGCAAGCTCTACACATTGTGGAAAAAACACCTTCTTGGCATAGTTGTCGGTATAGTTGCCGTCGGCATCCTTCTCGCCCCAATACTTGCTACTTAGGTCCCAAGGGGACACATAAAAGCCATACTTCATATTAAGTTTGCGGGCTGCGCGTGCAAAGTCGCGCGGAATATTGGTCTTACGCGCGTTCTCGCTCGACGAGCTAAGTATGCTGTGTGTGGTTGTGGCTGTTGGCCAAAGGCAGAATCCATCGTGATGCTTAACCACGGCTATGCCTCCTTTCATTCCAGCTTGCTTGGCCACACGCAACCATTGGGCTGGGTCGGGCACACGTGTTGGGGCAAATGTCGATTCGTCCTCGGTGCCGTCGCCCCACTCCTTGCCAGTATATGTGTCCATACCATAATGGAAGAAGGCATAAAACTCTGTTTCGTTCCACAACAATTGACGACGACTCGGAACAGGAAATACCGGACGTGGTGTGTTGTCGGGATTGGCAACGATGCTTTGCATCAATTCAAATTCCGATTTGTTGGTTTGAGCCACAACTGCAACCGGAGCTACAGCAAGGCACATACCAAATAAGATGGCGCGTGAAAATTTCATATTGATATATTATATTTGATTGTTCAGTACAAAAAACACAAGTAGTATATTTAAGTTTCGCAAGCGAAAGAAGTTAAGAAGTTAAGGAGTTGTCGCTCCCTACGGTCGCTAAGGAGTGAAGCCATTAGTTTTTTGCTTAATTTATAGCATTAAAAGCATTTGGCTTAACTTCTTAACTCCTTTAACTTCTGTATTCTCTGAACTTGCAAAAGTTCAGTAGTATAGTGGTTCGTTTGCAAAGTTATATAAAAAAGATGAAATACAAACGATTAAACAAAGAAATATAAAGGGCGTTATATCATGGCATAATGACTTAATACAGATTTACTTTACACGGTTTTAATAATTAAAAATGAGTATAAAGTAAATCTGTATTAAGTCATTGTGTGTATATTTTTGTCAAGGGTTATCCATTATTGTCCGGGGTTATCCCTTAAGAAAATTGTTTATTATAGTATGACCTTCGGGTGTTAGTACGCTCTCGGGATGGAACTGTATGCCATGAATGTCGTATTGGCGATGTCGCAAGGCCATTATTTCGCCATCATCCGACATTGCAGTTACCTCAAGTACATCGGGCATACTGTCGCGTGCCACAACCCAACTGTGATAACGTCCCATCATTACACGCTCTGGCAAGCCTCGGAATATATAGTCGTTGCCCAGTTGGGTGCCTTCGGTCTGCACTCCATGGTATACATCCTTCAGATTCTCAAGGCGTGCGCCAAACACCTCGCCTATAGCCTGATGTCCCAAGCATACGCCAAGAATGGGTTTCTTGCCGGCATACGTGCGTATTACATCAAGCAACTGTCCTGCTTCTGACGGGATGCCAGGACCAGGACTAAGTATTATCTTGTCAAAAGACTCGAGGTCTTCCATCTTGAACTTGTCGTTGCGCACCACCGTAACCTCGGCTCCAAGCTCCTTTAGGAGATGAGAGAGATTGTAGGTGAACGAGTCGTAGTTGTCGATTATTACCGTTTTCATTTGTTTTTGTTTAATTCGTTGTTTATACAGAAAGCCACCACATAATTGTTCATACGCCATTGGCGGTGATAAATCTTAGTAGGCCTCGGCTTCCTTTATTGCCTTTCTTAAGGCGCCAAGCTTGTTGTTCACTTCCTGCAACTCGTATTCCACATTGCTCTTTGCAACAATGCCGCCACCTGCCTGAAACCATAGTTCGCCACCACGGCTAACAAATGTGCGTATGGTTATGGCTTGGTTTAGGTTGCCATTTAGTCCGATAAAGCCAACACAGCCACCATAAGCTCCACGGTTGTGCGGCTCAAGTTCGGAGATAATCTGCATTGCTCTTACCTTTGGCGCACCCGAAAGAGTTCCGGCAGGGAATGTATCGATAAAAGCCTTAACGGGATCGGCGCCCTCATCAAGCGTTCCACTTACACGACTAACAAGATGAACCACATGCGAGTAGTATTGCAAATCCTTGTAGAAGTCGACCTTCACACCATGACAATTGCGCGAAAGATCATTGCGAGCCAAGTCTACAAGCATCACATGCTCAGCATTCTCCTTAGGGTCGGCACGCAGAAATTCGGCTGCACGACGGTCTGCATCGTCATCGCCAGTACGCTTTGTTGTACCTGCAATTGGGTCTATATACGCCTTGCCATTGTCTATGCGGCAATGTGTCTCGGGCGAAGAACCGAATATACGGAATCCTCCAAAGTCGAAGTAAAACAAGTACGGACTGGGATTAATACTTCGCAGAGTGCGGTATAGCTTAAAGTCGTCGCCCTCATAATGCTGTATAAAGCGTCGCGACAAAACTACCTGAAACACATCACCTCGCAAACAATGCTGTATACCACGGCGTATGTTGGCACGATGCTCATCATCGGTCAATGGCGAAGTGCACTCGCCAACAGCCTTAAAACCGAAGTCTTGCTCGGCAGGATTGTTTATTGTTTTCAACAAATCTTCAAGAGCCTCCTTGCCACCAAGCGTTGTAAGGGTCAGTCTACTGTTGAAATGATCTATCACAACTATGTCCCTATACATTATATACAATATGTCGGGAGCGTCGTTTTCGGCCTGAGTCTCGTCCTTAACATCGATGTGCTCAAAGTAGCGCACGGCATTGAACGTTGTGTAACCAAAGAGTCCGAACACTTCAGCATTGTCGCCTTCTATCTCAAAACGCGACATAAAGGCATTTATTGCACAATCGCAGGTATAATTATCGTCTATGTCGTGCTTCTCGACTATACCTCCTGGCAATCGCAAGGTTGCCACTCCGTGTGCTATAGATACACTTCCGAGCGGATGCGTAGCTATAAACGAGCGACTGCTTTGTCGGTCGTGATAGTCGGAACATTCCATAAGCGCACTCTGCACACCCTTATATCTAAGGCGCATGTACAAAGATACGGGGGTGTAAATGTCGGCAAGAATGTCTTGCGACATTGTTGTATATTTCAGTTTAGAATTTTCCATATTCTCCTGCCATTTCTTTGTTGTTGAGATAAGTTTCCACATCCTTGTCGCCGCGACCGCTAACAGTAAGTACCACTACATCATCCTTCTTGAACTTGAGATGCTGCAAGGCAGCTATGGCATGTGCCGATTCAATGGCTGGGATAATACCCTCCATGCGTGTTAGTTCGTAGCCGCCACGTATAGCCTCATCGTCCTTTATGGCAAGTACCTTAACCCTACCCTGCTCGGCAAGATTGGCGTGCATAGGACCAACGCCAGGATAGTCGAGTCCGGCAGATATGGTGAACGCCTCTTCTATCTGTCCATCCTCGGTCTGCATAACAAGTGTGCGTGCTCCATGAAGTATGCCCTCCTTGCCACAATGTATTGTTGCGGCGGTATAGTTGGTGTCGATACCATGTCCGGCAGCCTCGGCAAGCACAATCTTAACCTTGTCGTTATCCACATAATGATATATTGTTCCAGCGGCATTGCTACCGCCACCTATGCATGCAACAAGACAGTCGGGATAGTCGCGACCTATCTTCTCCTGCAACTGCCATTTTATTTCTTCGGAGATGATACTCTGCATGCGGGCCACAATATCAGGATAAGGATGTGGTCCCATTGTTGAACCAACGATATAGAACGTGTCCTGCGGATGGCAACACCAGTCGCGTATAGCCTCGGAGCAAGCATCGCTCAAGGTCATATTGCCAGTAGTTACGGGATGCACGGTAGCTCCAAGCATACGCATACGCTCTACATTGGTGTGCTGACGCTCTACATCTGTCTTGCCCATAAATATCTCGCACTTCATATCCATAAGTGCGCATACTGTGGCTGTGGCAACACCATGCTGACCAGCACCTGTCTCGGCAATAATGCGCGTCTTACCCATCTTCTTTGCCATTAGTATCTGACCGATGGTATTGTTTATCTTGTGGGCACCGGTATGGTTCAGGTCCTCGCGTTTTAGATATAGTTGACATCCATACTTCTCGCTCATACGACGTGCATAATATAAAGGTGAGGGACGACCCACATAATCGCGCAAGAGCGAACGGTATTCTTTCTTAAACTCCTCGCTCTCGATAATAGGCAGATAAGCCTGTTGCAAATCGGTTACACACTTGTGAAGTATCTCGGGGACGTAGGCTCCGCCAAAACGTCCATAAAAGCCATTGGTTGGGGTGGATTTATAATTCTTTGTCATATTGTATTTTATTTATTGGGAAGTGGGGCTTTATGTATATATTCTTACTTCTTTAGGTCCTCCAACAGTTGCTCTACCGCTTCTGTAGGGTTCTCCTTCTCTCTAAGCAATGTAACGAACTTACTGCCTATTATCGCGCCAGCCGCATTCTGTTGGGCACTCTCAAGAGTCTGGCGATTGCTTATGCCGAAACCTATCATACGAGGATTGCGCAACTGCATGGCATTGATGCGGCGGAAATATTGCTGCTTGGCCTCATCAAAACTCTTTTGCGCACCTGTGATGCTTGCCGAACTAACCATATAAATAAAGCCATCTGTATGATTGTCGATAAAACGGATGCGCTCCTCGGATGTCTCAGGTGTTATCATCATCACACAACGCAGGTCGTAGCGGTCGGCAAGTGGCTTTATCTCACGCAAGTAATCGTCGAAGGGAAGATCGGGGATGATGAAGCCTGACACACCACACTCTACACAACGCTTGCAGAAACGCTCGTAACCATAATGCATTATCACATTAAGATAGCCCATAAGCACGAGAGGTATCCTCACCTCGCTCTTTATAGCGTCAAGCTGTGCGAAGAGTTTCTCAAGAGTCATTCCATTCTTTAATGCAACAGTTCCCGCACTCTGTATTACCGGACCATCTGCCAAAGGATCGCTGAACGGAATACCTACCTCTATCATGTCGATGCCATGACTCTGTAGACTTAGTATCACATCAGCTGTCATGTCAAGTTTTGGGCAACCAGCACAGAAATACAACGACAACAGCTTGCGGTCGCCACGCTCAGAAAACAATCTATTTATCTTATTCATATAGCTATTTTTATGGTTTTTATAACAGTTAAGAATTATCTTTACATATGGCAGGGAACTATAGCCACATCTCTACATTCATTTATGTTTTTTTCAGCAAGCAAAGCTACATTTGATAGCAAGCAAAGCTACGTTTGATAGCAAGCATAGATGCATTTGATAGCAAGCATAGATGCATTTGACAGCAAGCATAGATGCATTTAACCTTCGTGCCATCCCCTCCTACAAATAGCTGCTCAAATATAAAGATTAATACGAACACATACTTATTGTGATTGGTGATAAGTGGTTATGCTTATATATTGTTGATAAAAGCCTCGAGAAGCTCCACATCCTTCAAGCCTGGCTCTATTTCAAAACGTGAGTTGAGATCGATACCAGCCAACTGTGGATGTTGTATGCTCTTTATCCTTTCGGCATCCTCAAAGCCTATGCCGCCACTCAGCAAGAAAGGAATATTGCCTTTATAGCTATCAAGTACCGACCAGTCAAATTGTTTGCCACTTCCACCATGGCCCACACATTTTGTATCGAATACAAACATATCGACAATTCCATCATACTGGCTACATCTATCAAAATCTTCTGTCGACGCTATGCTTATTGCCTTGAAGATTTTTATCTTTGGACATATATCCGGAACAAGCGTTGCCTTAAGGTTGCGGATAAATGTAGGTGTCTCTGAACCGTGAAGCTGTATGGCATCAAGACCGAAGTTTACCACATGGGTGATAATGTCTTGAACGGAGGCATCGACAAACACTCCCACCTTATTTATATATGTACTTCCGTTTGGCTGTTTCTCTCCGTTGATACAACTTACTACATCCTTATCACCAATATCACTTATTTGCGTGTTATCAAAACAGCTTATAGCCTTATCAGCAATATCTGGCAGCAAACCAGTTCCCGATGATGTCATGCCTACATAACGACTGCTCTTGGGATAGAATATGAATCCCATATACTGGATAGGCAATTGCGATACTGCGCGTATATTATCAGGTTGGCGCATACCACATACTTTTATAAGCAGATTCTTGGTCATAATGTATTGTTATATCTTTGTTTCTATTATTTATTTTGCTTTAGTGTAGGGCAGATACTAATCCATCTACTACAATTACACAATAAACTCTTTCAACGCTTCGCCAGGATTTGCTTCCTTCATAAACCTTTCGCCCATAAGGAAACCATTGTATCCAGCCAGTCGCAAGGCTTCGAGTGTTGCAGCATCTTTAAGTCCGCTCTCACTAACACGACAAGCATCTTTTGGTAGTCGACTTGCAAGAAGGAATGAGTTTTGCACATCGGTATGGAATGTACCAAGGTTGCGATTGTTTATACCGCATAGGTCGGGTTGAAGGTCGGCATATTCGGTTTCGGCCTCATTATGCATCTCAAGCAATACCTCCAAACCAAGCTGGTGAGCCATATAGAGCAAAGTCTTGCATTCGTCTTTCTTAAGACAGGCAGCTATAAGCAACACAGCCGAAGCTCCACAGAGGCGAGCCTCGAATAACTGATACTCGTCAATGATGAAATTCTTATATAGCACAGGCAACGTTACACCCGACTGTCGAGCCATACGTATGTCCTTGTCCTTGCCGCCAAAATAAGGCAAATCAGTAAGAATGCTAAGTGCCGAAGCTCCAGACTGCTGATAGGCAAGAGGTATTATACTTGCATCTGCATCCTCCTTTATCCATCCCTTTGAAGGCGAACGACGCTTGAACTCGGCTATTATTCCTGTCTTGCTCTGCATTAGAGCCTTGCGCATAGACGCAACCGGATTGCCCTCATCCATAAGTTTCTCTACTTCGCGGTGGATGTCGTGCTCGGTATATACTGTCTTTAGATGGTCGAGGTCTATACGCTTGCGGGCAACTATTTCTTCTAATATATCCATAGCTTAAATGCTTGCTTAACTGTTTATCTCTCTGAACTTCTTGAACGTAGTCAATGCTTTGCCACTCTCTAACGACTCACGTGCAATAGCTATACACTCTTCTATCAACTTCTTTCCTCGCTCGAAAGTTTGTATACCAAAGGCAGCATTGGCTATAACTATATCCTTTTGTGCCTGAAGAGCGCGGTTCTCAAGTACGGCATCAAATATCTCTGCAGCCTCGTGCTCGGTAGCTCCGGCAACAAGTTCCTCGGGAAGAGCCTTGCGCAAGCCAAGGTCGGAAGGCGAGAAGATGCGTTCATATGAATTGGTAGCAACCTTGAAATCGCCCGTAAGCGAAATCTCATCATATCCGTCAATACTGTTTACTATGGCATAATCGGTACCTATACGATGGAATACCTCACTATAAAGTTTCATCTGCTCAAGCGTTGCAACACCAAGCAACTGACATTTGGGCTGCGACGGATTGACAAGCGGACCAAGGAGATTAAAGCATGTTGGAAACTGTAATGCCTTGCGTATAGGACCGACAAACTTCATTGCTCGCGCAAACAGTTGGGCATGCAAGTAAACTATGCCACACTCGTTAAGCGAACGGTTCAATTGGTCGAGGTCGGCCGTAAACTTTACTCCGTGCTGCTCAATAACATTCGAAGCTCCTGAGGTGGATGTGGCAGAATAATTACCATGCTTTGCCACCTTGTATCCCGCTCCTGCTATAACAAAACAAGATGTTGTAGATATATTGAATGTATTCTTGCGGTCGCCTCCTGTTCCTACTACGTCGATATAGCGATCGCTATCCAGTAAGGCAGGAACACCTGTCTCGAGTATACCATCACGAAAACCTAACAGTTCGTCAACTGTAATGCCACGCATCTGAATAGCTGTGAGCAAAGCCGATATCTGTTCGGCTGGATACTCGTCACGTGTTATGCCGAGCAATATATCCTTAGTTTCATCGCGCTGAAGCTTCTCGCCAGCAAGCACTCTTTCAAGAATTAGTTTCATCGTTACCATACGCCTGAATATTTTTTAGTTATTTCTCTTTATACTAAGTATTAAAAAAAAAGACCCGCCGCGTGAACGACAGGTCTTCTTTTATAGCTTTATTTATCATATGAAATAATGCGTAGGAGATACCGCCTCACGACTTTTTGAATCTTGAGCTACGCCACCACCAAAGTATAAACTGTGCATTATTCATATTTGTCTCTGTTTTAAAGTAATTAAATATTGCTTTCGACTACAAAAGTAAGAAATAAATATTATTTCACAAACAATCAAGCGTTTTTTTTGATAAAATGATGCATTTTTCTTGATTTTACAAACAAATGTGCAACAATTCTGCATATATACATTATTATATATATACATTCAAAAAGAATTTACTGGAGATATCACACATTTATCGCCACAAAAGTTGTAACTTTGCCAATTATATACTACGAACAAAACAATTAATAACAAATAGTACTATAAAATGAAAAAAGAAAAAGAGCAAATCCAATTGCCCGACAACGCATTCACCGAGTTGAAGCCGGGCGAGGAGTACAAGCCAATTATGTCGCCTGACCAAAATTATCCCGAGGTTAATGTATGGTCGGTTACATGGGGTATCGTCATGGCTATGCTGTTCTCGGCTGCAGCTGCCTATCTCGGACTTAAGGTAGGCCAAGTGTTTGAGGCTGCTATTCCTATTGCTATCATAGCTGTTGGTGTGTCTACAGCCGCAAAGCGCAACAAAGCCCTTGGCGAAAACGTAATTATTCAGAGTATCGGAGCATGTTCGGGCACTATCGTTGCAGGTGCAATATTCACCTTGCCTGCTATCTACATTCTCCAAGCTAAGTATCCAGAAATGAGCGTTTCGTTCTTCAAGGTGTTCTTCTCGTCTTTGCTTGGCGGTATCTTGGGCATCTTGTTCATGATACCTTTCCGTAAGTACTTCGTTAAGGATATGCACGGCAAGTATCCTTTCCCTGAAGCTACAGCCACAACACAAGTTCTTGTAAGTGGTGAGAAGGGTGGATCGCAAGCAAAACCTTTGCTTATAGCAGGACTTGTAGGCGGTTTGTACGACTTTATAGTAGCAACTGTAGGTTGGTGGAACGAGAATTTCACAACACGTGTTATGGAATGGGGTGTTATGGCAGCCGATAAGGCAAAGCTTGTATTCAAGGTTAACACTGGCGCTGCTGTATTTGGTTTGGGCTATATCATCGGTCTTAAATATGCCTTTATCATCTGTCTCGGCTCGTTTGTAGTGTGGTGGCTTATTGTTCCAGGTATGTCTATTATCTTCCACGACCAAGTACTTAACATGTGGAATCCGGAGATTACACAGACTGTTGGCGCTATGTCGGCAGAAGAGATATTTAAGTATTATGGCAAGAGTATCGGTATCGGTGGCATCGCTATGGCTGGTATCATAGGCATCATCAAGTCATGGGGCATCATTAAGGGTGCAGTATCGCTTGCTGCCAACGAGATGAAGGGTGGCTCTCAGGTATCAGAAGATACCGCGCGTACTCAGCGCGACATATCTTTCAAGATTATTGCTATTGGTGCTATCGTTACTCTCATTACCACATTCCTCTTCTTCTGGTTTGGTGTAATGGATGGCAATCTGCTCTTTGCCGTGGTTGGCATCTTGCTCGTTGCTATAATAGCCTTCCTATTTACTACGGTTGCAGCTAACGCTATCGCTATTGTTGGCTCTAACCCTGTATCGGGCATGACACTTATGACGCTTATCCTTGCCTCTGTTGTACTGGTAGCAGTAGGCTTAAAAGGCACTGGCGGTATGGTTGCAGCTCTTATTATGGGTGGTGTTGTATGTACTGCATTGTCTATGGCAGGCGGTTTCATCACCGACCTAAAGATTGGCTATTGGCTCGGCACTACACCTAAGAAGCAGGAGACATGGAAGTTCCTTGGCACATTAGTATCAGCTGCTACAGTTGGTGGCGTAATGATTCTGCTTAACCATACCTACGGATTTGCAAGCGGAAGCCTTGCTGCTCCACAGGCTAATGCTATGGCTGCCGTTATCGATCCGCTTATGAATGGTGTGGGTGCTCCTTGGGCTCTCTATGGTATTGGCGCTATCATTGCCATTGTGCTTACCTACTTCAAGATTCCAGCTATTGCCTTTGCCTTGGGTATGTTTATTCCACTTGAACTCAACACACCTCTCCTCGTCGGTGGTTTCGTAAGCTGGTTTGTTTCAACACGCTCTAAGAACGCTGAAGTTAACCGTGAGCGCAACGAGAAGGGTACATTGCTTGCAAGTGGCTTTATTGCAGGTGGTGCGTTGATGGGCGTTGTATCTGCATTGTTGCGCTTCTGCAACGTGCATCTTGTAAGCGAAGATTGGATGACATCATGGCTTGCCACACCATTGTCGCAGGTTGCATCGCTTGTGGCTTACTGCTGCTTGATAGGCTATTTTGTAGTGGCTACAAAGGTTAAGAAATAACCTATCATTCTATCACTTATAGCCTTTCATACATTCGTATATTGCTGATTAGCAATGATATACACTAATGACGGGTGGCATATACCAAGTGCCACCCGTCACTTATCTAACACTAATCTATCACTAATTTTATTGGAGGTAGACATTCTAAAGTTCGTGTAATGAACGTATAATTTTACTTGTAGTTCTTTTGTCTGTAGTTTCCACAGAACTACAAGCAAAGGAGATACAAGTACAAGAGCTTCTCCCCGATACCAAGGAAGCCTTGATGACCTACCAATCAAGCCTTAGTTGCCGAACCGTTCCTCCTTGAAGTACTTGGCGATTGAACGCATAAGTGGCGTAAGATGCACATCGTGTGGCATGTTGTGATAGTCGAAACGCTGTATGCATTGTGCCACATATAATCGCTCCTTTGCTCTTGAAAGTGCCACATAAAACTTGCGTGCATCCTCGGCAAGCTGTCGCGGATTATTGCGACTGTAATAGTTGGGAATACGTCCATCAACAGCATCAAACACAATAACGTTGTCAAACTCCAAGCCTTTAGCTTTGTGTATGGTAGTTACAAATATATGCTCGTTTATGTTGCTACTGCCACATAGATCGGCCTCTTTAAGCGTACTTATTTCCATTGTATGATTGCAAAGTTGCTCATATAACGACGGCTCCTTATCTGCATCTATCATATCGCCCGAAAGATAAGCCAAAACAAATCGCAATCCGTCTATCTCAACTATCAAGCCACCATCCAACAAGTAATCGTAAAAGCGCTTTAGTTCATCAACCAATGCTCCCCTTACAACAATACCGCCATCACAACAATCGGATTTTTCACTTTTCTCTTTTCCCTTTTCACTTTCCTCTTTTCCCTTTTCACTTTCCTCAAATTTTTCACTTTTCTCTTTTCTCTTTTCACTTTCATATAGTCTTCCAATTGCATCTCTATATATATCGCCATAATTTCGTCTGAGCGTATCCACACGCTGTCGCACCCGACTATCCTTAAGAAACTTATTCTGCTCCTCAATCTTAGTCTTTGCAATATCATAGCAATGTATCACAACATTGCGTGTGGCGTTGACATCGTCGTCGGCAAGATGTGAGTTGTTGCCTTCCAAACCAAGCACAGACAGCAGATACTTAAGCTTGTGCTCCTTAAGTTCGGGATGCAACAAACGTACCAGGCGCAAAGAATCGAGATAAGACGGATGCTGTGCTGAGAGCATTATCTCAGGTACATAACGGCGAAGGTTGAAATCGAGTATATGATAATCGTAATCGGCATTATGACCTAACAATACGCATCCATCGGCATACTGCATAAACTGTCGCAACGCATCGGCATGCGTAAGAAGCTCATGATGCTTACGCTCCTCGATTATTGGATTCACTATATCGCCGAGCATAGCCGGTATCGCCTTATCGGTCTCAATGTATAATGTAAACTGGGAGCCTGGCACCACTTCGCCACCACGTATCTTAACAGCAGCTATCTGCAGAATATCGTCATTGAACACGTCAAGTCCGGTGGTCTCCGTATCAAATACCACAATAGTATCTTTCTCGTAACTGCTGACAAAGCGTTGCAGATAAGTGCCGCTGTCAAAACGCAAGAGATCAGATGGCATAATGGCTCGGTCGAACAACGCACGTACGAAATTGCGTGCTGAAGCACTATTATCGTACACACGCAATCCCTTCATAAGTCGTGCCCACGACATAAAACTAAACTCGTTGTTTAATACTCCAAGATGAGCAAACAGCAACTTTATTTCGGGCAACGAGAAGAGGTCGGTGCCCGACACCTTAAAGTGACCAATGTTACATCTGTTAAGTTCGGCACTTATAAGCTCGGCATCGCGATTTGAGTTTACAACAAAGGCTGTTGTAGAATTAGGAAAATTGCGGGTAAGCGTATTGGCAAACTGCACGCACTCGCGCACCTCCTGCTCGTATGTCTGACTGCACAGAATTGCAAGCTCGTTGCCTACACGGTTCTTTACATCTATCTTGCCCACCTCTGGCAGTAGCGAAGGGTCAATCTTTAGCACTTCGGCAGCATAGGTATTGAATACATCAAGCAGATATTTTGGTGATCGATGGTTTACCGACAGATGATGCAACTGGCACGTAGGCTGTTGCTTCAATGCAGAAAGTGCATCAAGCTTGGCTCCCATAAACGAGAATATTGCCTGTTGCTCGTCTCCAAGAAACATCACGGTATGGAAAGGACGTGCCGTAAGCAACTTTACTATTGCCATTTGCAACGGATTAAGGTCTTGCACCTCGTCTACCTGAACCCACTTATAACGCTTAAACTCCTGACTATCGGCATCAGCAACAAGTGCATCATATGTCATAAGCAACAAATCATGAAAGTCGAGCAAGTGGTTCTGGCGCTTATAATGTTGAAACTGTCGTGCAAGCGACATCTTCTGAAGCATCTTTAGTATAGGCTGCTGATAGCCATAGTCGGTAGTGTCGGACATAACAAGGTCGCGATAAGTATCCGAGTTTTCGTAAATATCTATCATTGCGTCGGCATTGAATGTCTTTCCGGTAACGTTGCATATACGTTGCATGGCACCTATATCGTCGGCATTTATACAGTCGGGATGTACACGCAGGGCCTTGGGATGATTATATCTAATTTGATGCATCATTGCCTCAAGGTGGAAGACATCCGAATAGTCGCGTCGGCGAGCCGTATTGCCCATTACCACATACTCGTCCTCATTAAGATAGCGGGCAAGTATAGACACAGCATCATCCTCGTCAATAACACTCGACTCGGCAGCTACAAGTCCGTTGGCAAATAGGAACTTTGAACAAAACCTATGTACATTGCCAACAAACACATCGCCTACCCCATCATCGGCTATACTATCAACAATACGCTCAACCATTCCACGTGCGGCACGGTTGGTAAATGTTAGGCACAACATGTCGTCATATGCTATACCCTCTACGTTATGGGCATGGCGTATGCGTTCGGTCAATATCTGGGTTTTGCCACATCCTGGAGGGGCAAGTACAAGATGGAAGCCACCACAAGCGGCTATCACTTCTTGCTGGCAATGGTCTGGAACAAAGGTTTGCAATGTTTCTTGTTTTAATGAAGCGTTAGTATCAAACAAATATAGCGAAGGCTATAAGGCCCCCGCTACATATAATAAGTATAAACGATTTTGTCTTAATCAACCAATTAGTCGAGTAGCGTTGACGCACGCACACGCGACAATGTCTCGGGTGTCATCTGCAGGTAGCTTGCAATATATACAAGCGGAGCACGCAGAACCACCTGTGGCATTAGTTTGCACATTCTCTTATATCGGTCTTGAGCAGTTTCAAAACGCACAAGGTCGGCATGCACCTGCGACTGTATAAGGCTCTCTTCCAGTATCTTGCGGTAAAGAATCTGTATATTGACGTTATGCAAAGCTACACGCTCAAGATCGGCTTTAGGCAAAGCATATACAATGGTGGGTTCGAGTGCCTCTACCTGCAAGTGTGTTGGCTCTTCCTTGAACAGACTCTCGATACACATCACAATAGTATGGTCCTGAGCAAGATGCTCGGTAACCTCTTTGCCGTGCTTGAAATAGAACTGGCGCATAAGTCCCTTGTCTATATAAAGGAACTGACGGCACACTTCGCCTTCCTTTAGTACGAGCTCACCTTTTGCATACTTAATAGGAACCAGGATGCTCTCTAATACATCAAGTTCCTCGTGAGTCATTGTACTGTAGCGTCTTGCCAACTCTCGAGCTATGTCGCGGGTGTTGGTGCTGACTATCTCTTTCATAAGATACCTTCCTTTCTTTTCAGTTAATGCTTCTTAGTATTTAGTATAATTTAATCGAGTTTCAATACTGCGAGGAATGCCTTCTGCGGCACCTCGACGTTACCAATTTGCTTCATACGCTTCTTGCCCTTCTTCTGCTTCTCGAGCAACTTGCGCTTACGGCTCACGTCGCCACCATAACACTTGGCAGTAACGTCCTTACGCACACACTTTATAGTCTCGCGTGCTACAATCTTAGCGCCAATGGCTGCCTGTATTGCTATATCAAACTGCTGACGCGGAATAAGATCCTTTAGCTTCTCACACATCTTGCGACCCATGCTCACAGCATTGTCTTGATGAGTTAATGCCGACAAAGCGTCAACGGGTTCGCCATTGAGCAATATGTCGAGTTTGGCAAGACGTGAAGGACGGAAACCATCTATGTGATAGTCGAACGATGCATAACCCTTGCTTATAGACTTAAGTTTGTCGTAGAAGTCGATCACGATTTCGCCCAAAGGCAACATGAAATGCAACTCAACACGATTGCCACTAATATACTCTTGGTTTATCAGTTCGCCGCGCTTGTCGAGACAAAGCGTCATGATAGGCCCTATGAAGTTGGTGGTTGTGATGATAGAAGCACGTATATACGGCTCCTCGATATGGTCGATAAGAGTTTGCTCGGGCAGTCCTGACGGATTGTGCACCTCCTTAACACCGCCTTGCTTGTCGTATACCATATACGAAACGTTGGGCACGGTAGTGATGACGTCCATATTAAACTCGCGGTCCAAACGTTCTTGCACAATCTCCATATGCAACAATCCAAGGAATCCGCAACGGAAACCAAAGCCAAGAGCCACAGACGACTCAGGCGAGAATGTTAGCGAAGCATCATTGAGCTGTAATTTCTCAAGCGATGAACGCAAGTTTTCGTATTCGCTCGGGTCTATAGGATAAACACCAGCAAACACCATAGGCTTTACTTCCTGGAATCCAGAAATAGCCTTCTCGCATGGACGAGCCACTTGTGTAATTGTATCACCCACCTTTACTTCAGTAGCATCCTTGATGCCTGATATGATGTATCCCACCTCGCCAGTGCCAAGCACATCACGTGGTACCATATCCATCTTGAGTACGCCAACCTCGTCGGCCACATACTCCATACCGGTATTAAAGAACTTAACCTTGTCGCCCTTGCGTATCTGGCCATTCTCTATCTTGAAGTAGGCAATGATACCACGGAATGAGTTGAACACAGAGTCGAAGATAAGAGCCTGCAAAGGTGCATTGGTATCGCCCGTAGGATGTGGTACACGCTCTACAATAGCACGCAGCACATCGTCAACACCTTCGCCTGTCTTGCCAGAGGCACGCAAGATGTCCTCACGTTTACAGCCTATAAGCTCTATAATCTCGTCTTCTACCTCGTCGGGCATTGCGCTTGGCATATCTATCTTATTAAGCACTGGTATTATCTCCAAGTCGTGCTCTATAGCCATATACAGATTGGATATGGTTTGTGCCTGAACACCCTGTGTGGCATCTACAACAAGCAACGCTCCCTCACATGCTGCAATACTGCGTGATACCTCATACGAGAAATCGACATGTCCCGGAGTGTCAATAAGATTCAATATGTATGTTTGGTCGTTGTGCTTATATTCCATCTGGATAGCATGGCTCTTGATGGTTATACCGCGCTCGCGCTCCAGATCCATATTGTCAAGCATCTGACCCTCAGTTATCTTGATTGTTTGTGTACGCTCCAACAATCGGTCGGCAAGTGTTGATTTGCCGTGGTCGATGTGGGCAATAATACAGAAATTCCTTATATTGTCCATTGATATATATCAGTTTTACGTGCAAAGTTACTTGTTTTTTCTGACAAATAGGTAACTTTGCAAAAGAAAAAATTTAGAATTTAATTTAATCAAAATGAAACATTTAATATTTGGTATCATTGCATGCTCTTTGCTGCTATGCAGTTGTCACGAAAATTTGGAGAAAAGAGCCCAGCGCGAAGCACAAGAATACACAGAGAAATACTGCCCTACACCTGTACAGAACTACACCCGTACAGATAGTGTGGCATTTGATATCAAGACTAAAACATACCACTACTACTGCTCTATTACAGATGCTCTCGACGACAGAAAGGTGTTCGACCTAAACCGCGACAAGATAAGCGAGGCTCTTCTTGCCAATATTAAGGACAATACTGCCTTCAGACCTTACAAGGAGGAAGGATTTGCCTTTCAGTGGACTCTGCGTTCGGACAAGGACAAGAATGTTGTATATTTTGACAAGAGATTTACACCGAAGGACTACAACTAACCAAACGTCTAACCAATAGTCCGGTCGCCAATAGGCTTCTCGGTGTCAAAGTTTATACCAACCTATATTACTTTGCCATTTAATATAATTTACTTTGCCATTTTAATTATATTACTTTGCCATTTTAATATATATTACTTAAAAAATTGCCTAGGCAAGCCGCGGAAGCTACATAAGAGCCATAAAAAAAGTGCATGATTTTATGGATTTAGACAATATAGCCAAAAGGGCTGGGTTCCAAATATGGAGCCCAGCCCTTGTTTTATTGTATATCTCGTTATTTGCAGGCACAACCAAGGCTGCAAACATACGTTAGTTACAGAACGTTGGTTACCACGTTGCCCATCTGCATAACGTAGGTCAGATCGATATCGTCGTCGAACATCATGATATCGGCATCCTTGCCTTCCTCGATAGAACCCTTGCGGTCGAAGATACCCATTATCTTGGCAGGTGTCTCGCTAACCATACGGAATACATCTACCATAGGTATTTCTGCCCTGTGGATACATGTGCGGATGAGTACATCCATTGTGGCGATAGAACCGGCAAGAGCCGAGTGGTCGGCAAGCTTGCACACACCATCCTCAAGAATTACGCTGGGCTCAGACGATACGTTGCCCTCGCTTGCGGCATAAGCCAAAGAGTCGGTGATAAGGGCTGTCTTCTCAACACCCTTAATCTGATAAACCACATTGAGCATAACTGGAGGCACGTGTATGCCGTCGGCTATTACCTCTACGGTCATATCCTGAAGAGCGTATACACTCTCTACAGTGCCAGGAACCTTAAACTCGTGCTCCTTGTATACCACTGGCATGGCATTGTAGAAATGGGCCGCATGCGACAATCCGGCATCATGGGCAGCAACAACATCCTCGTATGTGGCACGTGTACAGGTAAGGGCTGTAAGAACACCGTGCTTGCGACACTCTGTAATAAACTCTACCGAGCCCTGAAGCTCAGGTGCTACGTCCCAGCGTTTGATGCACGAATACTTATTTAGCAATGTCTCGTACTCGTCAGGAAGCGGAGCCTTGATGAGCACGGGGTTCTGTGCACCAGCCTGCTTAGGATTGATGTACGAGCCTTCGATATGCAAACCAAGCACCGGACTGTTCTCCTCGGCCATCAACTTCTGGCATACCTGGCAAGCAGCCTCAATTGACGGGATTGTAGACGACGAGAGTGTAGGATAAATTGTTGTTGTACCATGCTTCATATGCGCATTAACAGCTGCACGGAAAGCGTCCTCGCTACCCTCGATAAAGTCGCGACCGCCACCACCATGTGTATGCAAGTCGATACCTCCAGGCACTACATAACAACCTTTAGCGTCGATGATTTCGGCATCAACGATATGTAGATCTATATTTGAGACAGCCTTAATCTTATTGTCTTCGATAATTACAGAGCCACCCTCAAGCCAGCCTTTAGGGGTGAGAATGCGGCCATTGACTATTTGCTTTAACATAATTATATGTGTTTAGAGTTCGTTGGTTACTTCGTTACCCATCTGCATAACGTAAGTCAGTTTGAGGTCTTTGTCGAACATCATGATGTCGGCATCCTTTCCATCCTCGAGAGATCCCTTGCGGTCGAATACACCCATAATCTTTGCTGGTGTCTCGCTTGCCATGCGACATGCGTCCTCCATCGGAATATTAGCCATTTGCACACATGTGCGGATAAGACGGTCCATGGTGGCAATTGAACCTGCAAGAGCCGAATGGTCAGCAAGCTTGCACACGCCATCCTCGAGAATAACGCGTGGATCGAATGCTACACCCTCATCGCTTGCGGCACAAGCCAAAGAGTCGGTAATAAGAGCTGTCTTCTCAACACCCTTTATCTGATAAACTACGCGAAGCATTACTGGAGGCACATGTATACCATCGGCAATAACCTCTACACTCATATCGGGAAGTGCATAAACACTCTCTACTGTGCCAGGCACCTTAAACTCGTGCTCCTTGTACACTACCGGCATTGCGTTGTAGAAGTGGGTGGCATGCATCATGCCGGCTCTGTGACCAGCTACCACATCATTGTATGTGGCACGAGTATGACCTATTGAAGCCAATACACCATGCTTGCAACATGCCTTAATAAAGTCGATTGAACCAGGAAGTTCGGGGGCCTCGTCCCAACGCTTGATACATGGATACTTGTCAAGCAATGGTTCGTATTCCTCGGCTACAGGTGCCTTGATCCATTCAGGTATCTGAGCGCCTGCCTGTTTAGGGTTGAAGTAAGGACCTTCAAGATGAAGTCCGAGTACCGGACTGTTTTCCTCTTCCATAAGCTTCTGGCATGTTTCGCATGCTGCCTCAATCATAGGCACAGTAGAAGACGAAAGTGTTGGGAAGATAGATGTAGTGCCATGCTTCATATGTGCTTTAATGGCTACGCGGAAAGCTTCTTCAGAGCCTTCCATAAAGTCGCGTCCACCACCACCATGCACGTGCAACTCTACACCACCAGGTACTACATAGCATCCCTTAGCGTCAATTATTTGAGCATCAACAATGTAGAGATCACTGTTAGATACGGCCTTAATCTTATTGCCATCAATGATTACAGAACCGCCTTCGAGCCAGCCCTCAGGAGTAAGGACACGACCATTAATAATTTGTTTTAGCATAATTGTATGATTAGTTTTGTAAAACTCGCCAAGCTGCAGTATAAGCATTTAGTAGATATGTGCAAGGCTCTTTAAGTTCATTAGTAGATTCAAGCAGCAAAGTTACATATATTTTTCTAACTACGAACAAAAAAAAAAAGAATTTTGACTATTAAAACATTTTAAAATAATAATATTGTCAAGTTTAGTCTGGGTATATAATGTTTATTGTTTTGTCTTTAGTTTTGTCGGCATTTCTGCAATGCTGGTGTAAAGACATAAAAAAAGGTTCATCCGGAATATGGAGTGACAGAAGTGTAAATTGCAGTTTATCGGGGAGAGACTCTTGTACTTGTATCTCCTTTGCTTGTAGTTCCCACAGAACGCACAGACCACACAGAAGCCTACGGGATTAAGGTTTGGAATCCACAGAGCGTATAGACGCTGCGCGTCATACGACAGAAGGCACAGAATTGATTGCTTGTGTAGCGTCGCCGAGGTTAGCATGGTTCGCCGCCTATGGCGGCGCAAGCAATCATTTCTGTGGATTCTTGCCTCGCGAAGCGTAGGCCATTCTGTGGATTCGAAAAGCTTAAGCCCGTAGGCTTCTGTGTGGTCTGTGCGTTCTGTGGGAACTACATACAAAAGAACTACAAGTAAAATTATACGTTCATTATACGAACATCAAGATGCCAACCTCCACGATAACCTCCAGCTTGTATCACTCCAAATATCGGATGAACCTAAAAAATCGCTCAGTTTTAGTTTGCTGAGCGATATAAATATATTCGTTTTGTAGTGGTTTAGCTCATTTTAATGAAGTAAATATCATCGGCATATATTAATATCCCATTTGCTCCAATGCTGTAGCAAGCTGGTCGGGGCAGCTGGTTGGCTTGCCGTTACAGCTAATTCCCTTAAGAGTCTGCTTTATGTCTGATGCCTTCTTGCCGATAGCAAGAGCGCAGATGCCTTTAAGATTGCCATTGCATCCACCCACGAACGATAGATTGCGTATAATGCCATCAGCATCAACGTCAATAGAGATAAGACGGCTGCATGTACCGCAAGTAGTGTAGTCCAAGTGATTCATAATGCTGTATATTTAAAAAGCCCCACCCCTTTGCTCATCCCTACTTGGGAAGGGCAAGGAGGTGGGGCTTTGGTTATTTATTATTTACTCGCCCTCCTCAGGCTTCATGTTGGTATATACGTTCTGAACGTCGTCAAACTCCTCAAGACGCTCTACCATCTTGTCGATAGTAGCACGCTGGTCGGCGTCAACATCCTTCAAATCGTTAGGAACATAAGTAAACTCGCCACCGATATCCTCGAAGCCCTGGTCCTCAAGGAACTTCTGAATCTGAGCATACGCCTTAACGTCGTCGCCGTAGATTGTGATTGTTCCCTCTTCCTCATCCTCGTCAAACTCGTCTTCTACATTGAAGTCGATAAGCTCAAGGATAAGCTCTTCCATATCGATACCGTCCTTCTTCTTGAATGTAAATACACACTTGTGGTCGAAGAGGTAAGACAGCGAGCCTGTTGTACCAAGTGTACCGTTGAACTTGTTGAATACCGAGCGTACATCGCCTACTGTACGTGTGGTGTTGTCGGTAAGTGTGTCAACGAAGATAGCGATACCGTGAGGGCCATATCCCTCGTAGGTTACTTCCTTATACTCGCTCTGGTCCTTGCCCATAGCGTTCTTGATGGCACGCTCGATGTTGTCCTTCGGCATGTTCTCGCGTTTACATGTAGCGATGATAGAACGCAATGAAGGGTTGTTTTCTGGTTCTGGACCGCCAGCCTTAACAGCAATAGCAATCTGCTTGCCCAGACGGGTGAATGTCTTAGCCATGTGGCCCCAACGCTTCAGCTTTGTAGCTTTACGATACTCAAATGCTCTTCCCATTTTTGTTATTAATATTTCTTATTTAATATTTTGAATTTATTCTGGTTTTGCACCATTATTATGTTCGGCAATTACAGATTGACATTAACGCAACTCTGCGCCCAACTTCTGCTTGAGGTTATTGATGAGCTTGGTCATAATGGCCTCAATCTGCTTGTCATTTAGAGTCTTGGTCTCGTCCTGCAAGATAAAGTTTACAGCGTAGCTCTTCTTGCCCTCCGGAAGATTCTTGCCCTCGTATACATCGAACAGCTCAACACTCTTGAGAAGTTTCTTCTCGGTCTGGCGAGCTATCTGCTCTATCTGCTCAAACTCTACGCTCTTGTCGATAAGCAAGGCAAGGTCGCGACTTACAGACGGGAACTTGCTGATGTCGTGATACAAGGTTTCGTTCTTCTTGATGGCACGCATGATGTTGTTCCAATTGATGTCGGCATAGAACACATCCTGATCAATGTCCATCTTCTTAAGAAGCTTGTGGCTTACGGTACCCATCTCGCAAAGCAACTTACCACTGCGAGCCTTCAAGGCGAGAGCCTTACCAAAGACGTTGTTGTCCGACTTCTCGGCTACTACAATGCCAGGGTTAACACCCAGACGGGTAAATATGTTCATAACGTATGCCTTGAGCTCGTAGAAATTAGACTGCTCGTCGGCGTGTGCCCACGAACCTTCGACGCGCTTGCCTGTGAGCCACATACCAAGGTGCATCTCCTCTGTATATGCCTTTATAGGGTCCTCGTCGTTATTCTTCTCTGGTGAGAAGTGGTAGCAATTGCCAAATTCGAAGAAGCGTAGATTAGGCATCTTGTGGTTTACGTTACGACATATGCTCTCCAATCCGCCGAAGAGCAAGGTCTGACGCATTACGCCAAGGTCGGAGCTTAGAGGATTCATCACCTTTACTGTTGTATCCTCTGTGTAGTGGTTAAGCTCTGTATAGTAGGCTGTCTTAGTAAGCGAATTGTTCAAGATCTCGCGGAATCCACAACCAACAAGTTGTTCGCTGATGACATTCTGATGATGGTATGCCTTGTCTTCGTCGCCAAGAATGGTGAGCGAACTCTTAAGCTGTGTAGGTATCTCCACATTATTATATCCGTAGATACGGAGGATATCCTCTACCACATCGCATGGACGCTGTACATCTACACGATAAGCTGGCACATCAAGCTCCAAGCCAGTATCTGTAGCCGAAACCACCTTCATATCAAGACTCTCAACAATTGAGCGTATCATATCATTGCCAATCTTCTTGCCAATAAGACGGTCTACATACTCGTAGTCGAGCTGTACACGTGCGTCGGCAATCGGTGTTGGATAAACGTCCTTTATCTCCATGCTAACCTTGCCACCTGCCAACTGCTTGCACAGGATAGCAGCCTGCTTCAATGCATAGATTATGCCGTTAGGGTCGATACCACGCTCGAAACGATAGCTTGCGTCGGTACTAAGTCCATGACGACGTGCACTCTTACGAATCCATGTAGGATGGAAATATGCACTCTCAAGTACCACGTTGGTTGTAGTATCGTATGTTCCAGAACCCTTGCCACCGAATATACCGGCAATACACATTGGCTCTTCAGCATTGCAAATGCTAAGGTCGTGCTCGCCAAGAGTGTGTTCCTCACCGTCAAGTGTTACAAACTTTGTACCTTCTGGCTGAGTGCGCACAACTATCTTGTTGCCCTTAACCATATCCGCATCGAAGCAATGCATAGGCTGACCGTATGCCATCATCACATAGTTGGTGATATCGACAATGTTGTTGATAGGACGCAAGCCAATAACCTTGAGCTTGTCTTGCAACCACTCCGGACTCTCCTTAACCTCGCAACCAGTAATGCTAACGCAAGCATAACGCTTGCAAGCCTCGGTGTTCTCAATCTCAACATCGATAGGAAGGTTGGTATTGTCGACTGTAAACTCAGAGCAGTCGGGACGATGAAGCGATGTGTTATAACCATTGCGCTTGAGCCAAGCATATAGGTCGCGCGCTACACCCCAGTGGCTTAGCGCATCCGAACGGTTGGCTGTGATATCAATCTCGATAACCCAGTCGCTTTCCAAATGATAATATTCTGCTGCAGGCTGTCCTACGGGGGCATCTTCTGGCAATACGATTATACCATCGTGACTTGTTCCAACACCTATCTCATCTTCGGCACAAATCATACCGTTAGACTCAACACCACGCAACTTAGACTTCTTGATAACAAATTCCTTGCCACCGTCGTATAGCACGCAACCAAGATCGGCAACTATAACCTTCTGACCTGCAGCAACATTTGGTGCACCACATACTATCTGCTGTGGTTCGCCCTTGCCTAAATCAACGGTTGTTATATGTAAGTGGTCTGAATTAGGGTGCATCTCGCAAGTCAATACCTTGCCCACGTACAGTCCCTTCAGTCCACCCTTAATGGTCTGTACTTCTTCAAGAGAGTCAACTTCAAGTCCGCAAGATGTCAGCACGTCGGCTGTTTCTTGGGGAGTAAGGTCGAAATCAACATACTCCTTAAGCCATTTATATGAAATCTCCATTATAATGATTTTTTAAGTATACTCAAATTTGGTGCAAAAGTACAAATTTTTAAGTAAGTAGACAAAAAATACTGAAAATATTATATATACACCTTATTATATAGTTATGATAGACATTATTATGGGGAATTATGGGAAAGCAATAAAAAAGTGAACGAAACTATGCAATGTCTTCATTTTTTTCTCTAAATTTGCATCGTCTAAGAAAAAAACAGAAAAGATGGTTTTCAAATACGACTTTCTGATTATCGGCGCCGGTGTTGCCGGCATGAGCTACGCCCTGAAGGTAGCTCGCGCACACAAAGGTAAGGTGTGCTTGATTTGCAAGACTTCGCTTGATGAGGCAAACACATCGTTTGCCCAAGGTGGCGTAGCCTCAGTTACTAATCTTGTAGTTGACAATTTCGACAAGCATATAGAGGATACTATGATTGCCGGTGACTTTATCAGCGACCGTCGTGCCGTTGAGCAAGTTGTACGCAATGCCCCTGAACAAATTAAAGAGCTTGTAAAATGGGGTGTCAACTTCGACCGTAAAGAAGATGGTGAGTTTGACCTTCATCGCGAAGGAGGACACTCTGAATTCCGTATTCTGCACCATGCAGATGACACGGGTGCCGAGATTCAACGTGGACTTATGGCTGCTGTTCGTGCTTGTCCAGACATTGACATTAAGGAGAACCACTTTGCTGTAGAGATTATCACTCAGCATCATCTTGGCGCACGCGTAACTCGCCGTACTCCGTATATCAACTGCTATGGCGCATACGTGCTTAATCCTGAAACCGAGAAGGTGGACACATATCTTAGTAAGGTTACGCTGATGTGTACTGGAGGTTGCGGTGCTGTATACCAAACTACTACAAATCCTGTTATTGCCACCGGCGATGGCGAGGCTATGGTATATCGTGCCAAGGGCACTGTTAAGGATATGGAGTTTGTACAATTCCATCCAACAGCTCTTTATCATCCAGGCGAAACTCATCCAGCATTCCTTATTACAGAGGCTATGCGTGGATATGGTGGCATATTGCGCTTGCCTAACGGCGAGTCGTTTATGGAGAAATACGACGAACGATTATCGTTGGCTCCACGTGATATCGTGGCACGTGCAATTGATAAGGAGATGAAGATTCATGGTATTGATCATGTTTGTCTCGACGTTACACATAAGAATCCTGAAGAGACAAAGAAACATTTCCCGAATATTTATCACAAGTGCAAGTCGATTGGCATAGATATAACTACCGACTATATCCCTGTTCGCCCGGCTGCCCACTATATGTGTGGCGGTATTAAGGTAGACCTTAACGGACAGTCGTCTATTGAGCGTCTTTATGCTATTGGCGAATGTTCTTGCACTGGTCTGCATGGTGGCAACCGTCTTGCAAGCAATTCTCTTATTGAGGCTGTGGTATATGCTGATGCAGCAGCCAAGCACTCGTTGGCACACGTTGATGATTACGACTTCAACGAAAAGGTACCTGAGTGGAACGATGAAGGTACAATGACTAATGAGGAACAGGTACTAATAACACAAAGTGTTAAGGAGGTTGGCGAGATTATGTCTAACTATGTGGGTATTGTTCGAAGCGACCTTCGACTCAAACGTGCATGGGACCGTCTTGACTTGCTGTACGAGGAGACTGAAGCTCTATTTAAGCGCGTAAAGGCAAGTCGTGACATCTGCGAACTTCGCAATATGATAAATGTTGGATATCTCATAACACGCCAGGCCATTGAGCGTAAGGAATGTCGTGGTCTCCACTACACCACCGACTATCCATTACATGCTTACGACAAGAAGTAAGAAACGAGCTAAAGCAAACAAGAAGTAAGGTTGCTTTGGCTATATTCAATACAAGCAAACAAGAAGCAATAGGTCTTAATCCATTTACTTCTTGTTTGCTTGTTTTTTTGTATCAATTATTTTGCTTATATTTGCCCTTGTTAAACCATTAACCTAATTTTCCTTTATGACAGACATCACTAACAATACAGACAACAAAGATGCCAAAGGTAATAATCAAAGCATCTTCGGCAAACAATACAAGTGGGACGAATTGTATTTTTACCAGAAGTCGGATGTTATATATCAGCTATCGTTTGTGTTTTGCAATAGGTTTATTCATCTATATAAAGACCGAACACGCGACCAAATTATACAGGCAGGATTACCTAAAGTCGCGCCATCTCCAAATGTATATGCCTGGTGATAGCAGATATAATGTTATGGTTGACTATTGCCGTTGGCACAATAAGCTTATAGATTATGATCCTTATTTCCTACAATGGACCGATGAGCAGATGTGCAACTATGCTCTTACACTCTGCCACTTCATAGACAAGATGATGATGTCGTTTCTTAAGACATTAGAGCGTGAGTTTATTACCGAAGGCGGTATTAAAGAGCGTATGCACAAGGCTCGCACCGGATATCGGCAGAAGCAGGACGAAAAGCTCAAGCAACTCGAAGCCGAATGTTCAAGGCTTGAACAAGCACTTAAAGAAGCCAGCACCGAAGCCGAAAAGTGGAAAGCTGCATACAACGACCTTAAGCAGCGCGCCCTAAAGGCATACTACTCGCAGCAAGAAGAGATTAAGAGGCTTAAGGAAAAACAAGGAGAAGGAGAAGGATGATGGAGATGGGTATTGAGAGAGAATAGAGAGGCTAGTAATTCTAGTAGTACTAGTTATTCTAGTAAGACTAGTTATTCTAGTAATTCTAGTTATTCTAGTAATTCTAGAACTACTAGCCCTATATATTCTCTATCTTGTCAACGAGAACTTCATACTCAATCCAAAGTCCTGTGTTGTCGTTGGATATGAGCTTGACGACAGCAACGGTGTATTAGTTTGTCTATCGTAGTAGAAGCTCATAGTAAGCATTCTTGACAACGTATAGTCGGCAGAGAAAGACAGCTTAAACGCTGTATTGCCGCTATTTGCCGATGATGTCATTGTGGCAATATCGCGGCTTATAGCAGCTTGCTTGCGTACACTAAGATCAAGCCTTAACTTCAAATCATTATTAACACCACCCGTTGAGCGGCGCGATGAAGAGTTAGAGTCACCCTTTGCTCCACCCTTCTGTCTTGACTTAACCTGACGATGCCTATTACGACCACCTCCAAATAAATTGAAGTTGTTAAGCGTATAACCTGCACCAATAACCCAGTCGTGCGAAGAAGACTCGTTAATCTGTACCGAAGTCATACTAAGACTCAACACACGCGTTGTACGATACTCGGCCTTAATTGTCATGTTATTATTCAACGTTACATCTACACCAAGCAATGGCGAGAATGCCTCATTGATGCTCACCGTCGAGACATTGTACATCGAGTTTGGTATTGGCGCTCCGCTTGTAGCATCGGTTATAAAACCAAGTCCATTCATATACTCCATATACGTACTATACGACGAGTACGAGCCCACAGCATATATACTCTTGTACGAGTGGTTGATGTTTACACTCTTGAACACATCTCTAAACCACGGCAACTTAGACAATCCACTATATTTGATAGTCCAGTTGGGCAACAGTTTAGACAGCGACGGGAACAGCGACAAGCCTCCATCACCCATATTGGTATATGCAGCAAGGAAGGCAGGCACCATTACGTCAGCGCTATACTTGTTTACACCACCGTTCTCTGCATTGAATGGTTTGCCTGCAAGCGATGTTCCTGCAGGATATACTGCACCCGCATACTTAGCCTCAACACGTTTACGATATCCCTCAAGCGAATTGCAGAAACGCTCGAACGAAGCCGAATGATATCCGTTATTGGCATTGCCAGAACCCTCAAACGCACTACGAAGCGATAGTGTTGTCATTGTAAACGTACCGCTCTGCGTTGTAGGATTACCCTCGTACATATATTGTACTGAACGCGCTGTTGTCATTGTGCGCGATGCATTAAGGTCTATCTTCAAGTTACGAACAGGCTCCAACGTTGCCTTAAGCTGCAAGTCCTCTGTCTTATTGGTTGTTGCCGGCGTTGCCAAAGAGTCGCTCATCATAAGCCAACCATTCTCACGTGCTTTGTCGATATAACTATCACCAATGAAACCAAAGGCAAAATCAAGACCTGGCGACATTGCTCCCATACCATGTCCCTGTCCAAAAGCATTGCCTATCATAGGCTTAAAGCCAGGCAACGACATTGCATATTGGTTGCGATAGCTTACGCTTACATTGCGAACCATCATCAGCACACGTGCCACCGATTGTGCGGTACGATACCAGCTCTGTTCATCAAGCGGCTGCTTGGCAATAACAGATACCTTTATCTTTGTTGCCGAGTCCACCTTATTTAATATACGTATACTGTTATCGTCCATTCGGCGATACTTCAACTTAAACGCATGTCCGTCCTGAGTCTTTGCCGATACAATGATGCGGCGTGTCTTCTTGCTGTGCACCACCTTTATCGTAGTGTCCGGCATAAGTGTTATCTCCTTCTCAAAGGCACGCTTGTTCTTTGGCAACTTACTGCGCAATTGTTCATCCCTATCTCCTGGCTTGTTCTTGCCGCCATCCTTTTTCTTTTTGTTGTTACGCAAATTTGTTTTCAGCGATGTTGCCTTAGGTTTCACCGAGTTGTTCTTCTTGAATCGTTCGTTAGTTTTCTTAAGGAACGGCACATGGTTGTACAACTTCTCAAGATTAAACTGTCCGTTGATATTTATCTGGCGGTTGTTGGCAATAGTATTGCCAAGCGAAGTTCCATCTTCAAGATCGGTACCTCTCACCCAATTGTAGGTTGCATTGTACGACGCATCAGATGTTATCCAGTCGAATACTGGCAGCAAGTTGATAGGCAACTTATAAGATGCTTGGAACGACTGATTGTAGTTAAGCGGTGTACCCATATGCTTTATTGATGTCCACACAGAATCCTTCCAAACCGAATACTGGTCAGGATAAAGGTCCTTGTTAACAGGTACATAAGGTTCCTCAATCTCGGCATTGGTTGCACTCTGGAAGTTCATATGCAGATTCTTCGTTAAATCCCAACGCAAGTTGAACTCGCGATTCCACAAGAACTGTGACGAGAATGTCAACGGCAGATTCTGATTCTCCGTCGATTCCATATCACGCTCTTGCAATTCGTAATAGTTGCGAGTTATCTCCGTATTGAAGCCCACATTCTGCGGCAACCAATTCAAGGCGAACCTCTTTGGCAAGTCAAGCCATTTCGACTTCGATTTTATCTTCTTGAATGGTTCATACGGTTTGTATACCGGAGTCCATGAGTAGTTGAGTGCACCACGCCAGTTATCCTCACGTTCATATACCGTAGTCTCACCCGTTGTGTAAGAGTGGCTATGCGAATACGAGAACGAGAAGTTGGCTGGATCGTATGGCATAGGATGACGCTTGTTCTGTATTCCAACACGAACGTTAGACAACGAGAAGTTGGTCTGCGTTACCTTTGTAACGGCTATATTCTCTATTGAGTCGCGCTCTTGTCGTGACCCAGCCGCGTCAAGAGCATCCTTCAATTCCATATCGGTATCAAGTGGATTATACTTAGGCGATGTCTTCTCCTTTGTCACCGAGTAGTACAATGGCGCACTAACCTTAGCCTTGTCAGGGAAGAACTTACCAAGGTCGATATTTGCAGTAACAGTATAGTTAGACTGATCGTCTGTACTACGTTCGGCTACACCTTCTTCCAGTCCGCCAAATCCTGACGATGTATATCGTCCTTGAGCATTAAACGAGCCAAGGTCTGATAGCTGAACATTGAAGTTGCCTTGTGCTGCCCAACCCCCAGAATTGTTAAACTCCTTAAGTCGCAGCTCGTTTACCCATACCTCGCCACTCTTCTCCTGACCAGAGTTATTGCGTATACCAATAACCAACGTCTTAACCTCACCCAATGTAGGATTACCCATAACCGTGATGCGATTCTTAGGATTGTCAGAGTCGTAGGCCGAGTAAGCTCTATTATACGAAGCCTGTCCTATAGCCTTAGCCTTGTTGCGTTCTTTCTTCAATCCGGTAAAGAGCGACAACGGAATATCGAGCATATTGTCCTTAGGCCATACCGCCCATGCAGCCTCAGCCGAATAGCGGCTGTATTGGTTGCTATGCGGAGTTAGCTTAAGAGGAATCTCATACTCGTAGTAGTTGCTCTTATAGTCGGAACCCAATCGGATGAATACCGAAAGCTGTCCATCCTCAAGATTTGTTGTGTTCTGCTCAAACGAGTTGGCATGCACAAACATCTGCATACGCTTATACTGTCGAAGGTCAAGCGACGTGTTCTTATATACAGCCTTGGCTTCTCCCGAACCAAGCGTGTTTACCGTAAGGGCAAGAGCTTGCTCATTGTTCTCTACAAGCTGCGGCTGAGTAGGATCTTGATCACGCTTTATACCAGGAGGCAAGATATAGTTTACCGGCATCTTGTCGTTGTTCTCCTCAATATTAACAGCGCTGACAGACAGTCTACCTGATGTATTGGCAGAATTGTCAAGATTCTGCTGATATATACGCCATGTGCCTCTAACAAGGTCGAGTGTTGCAAAACGCAGCACAATTGGATGCTTGAAGCCTGTCATAAACATACGCATAAAGCGCACAGATGTAAGATCGTTGATAGAACCCACCTTCTTCTCATACTCGGTCAATGGTATACGGAACTGATACCAATCTACCGTCTCCTTGTTTCCATTACGCAAAGGACGTGTTGTGGTGCGCTTGTCTACAATATAGTTCTTGCCCACCTCAAGGTCTTCGGGACGAATAGACACACGATACTGGAAGTATTTTTCATACTCGTTAAGAGTATAGTCCTGGTTGATATCCTCCACATCCGGAGTTGACTTATACGATGTGTCGTAGCTCTCGGTACGCGAATCGCTGTCTGGCGAGTTGCCCTGAGGATTATTAATATACTTATATCGACGCAGAATAGGAGCCTGCATACGATCATAATCAGAGCCACGGAAATAGTGATAGTTATCGCCAGCCGGGTCTGCCCATATCGAATCCCATACAGCAGGACTCACCTTGCCTTGTATCTCAGTCAAGAAGTCCTGATACGACTCCCACTTCTGTTCTTCCTCATCATTAAGTCCGTTGAAACCCACATCTTGCAAAGCACGTGCACCCTTGGTTGTTGCAAAGGCATAAGTTACAGTTGCTTGGTTGGGCACCTTACCCCATTGGGTTGTGGTGAAATTGGTTGAGCCATCAACAGGCATTCCACTCTCGTAGAACTTCTTGCCATCGCGTAATATATCCTCGCTCATTTCGCCAAGGTTGATATAGAAATCGCCACCATAATCGGATGCCTGTCCTTGCTGACGAGTATATATAAAGGGGTCGAGCATCCAAAATTCAACATACTCTATGTTTGCAGCCTCAAAGTCGTTGGTATCAAGTTTGCGCATCATACCACCCCAATGTTGCTGCGGATTGTTAAGTGTACCGTCTGCATTGAGGTCTGGGTTGAAGTTGTACGGGCCTCGCTCGTTAGGATAATAAGCAAGGTTGAGCACATTGATTGTCGATGTAGAGCCGTTGTATGCGCTTTGGTCGCGGTTTGGGAACAGCTCGCTTACGTATATCTCGCGCACATAATGATTGCTAAGCTGGTCTAAATCGCTCTTTATATGACCTGGAGTTAGCGATGAAGAGCGTCGTGTGAACAAAGGATCGATATAATACCACGCCATTCTTGAGCGGTTAAAGCCTGATCGTAACGTGCTTTTGTCGGACGATTCGGGGAACATCGACGGCACAGATGACAATATCCAAGATGTAGGAGTGCTTACATCTATTGTGTTCTTGGCTTCCTCAAAGTCGTCTATATACGATGCATTGTCCTGCGTGCCACTACTTTGTCCGGCTATAAGCTGGGCAAACTCGCCCGTGAATGATATCTGCGAAGGCTGTGTAAGGTGCAAGAACGGCAACTTGTCGAGCATATTTGTAAGCCATTGACTCTCCTTCTTCCAGTTGATGTTAAGACCCCAAAGTGTATTGTTCAGCGGTTCGCTGCCCATATTCACTTTGTTTGTAAGGGCCTGTTCAGACAGATGCTGCAATGTACCCGACAATTGAAAATTCTTCGAGAAGTCGTATTCCCAGTTCACGCCAAACATTGTCTTGCGCTGTTGGGCATAATCTGTATTGCTCTCAAGCGACACATTGACCTGTGTTCCAGCATCGATAATGCTCTGGTTAAGGATAGTAACCTCGCCACCTGAATAATCTACAGAATAGTCGGTACCCTCGGCAAGTGTTATACCACCTGCAGTTACCACCACCGAACCTTGCGGAATGTTGTAGGCTCCAGTAGATATTACGTTGGCAGAAGTACCGCGGAACTGGCCCATAAGCACATACTTGTCCTTCTCGGCTATCTGTTTTGCAACAGTCTTGGTAGAGTCGTACAATTCGGTAAAGGCATATTTTGTTGCTTGATCGGCAGCAACTCCCCTACCCACAAGATAGTTGTACATATACTTGCCGAATGGTTCGGCAACGGGGAAGAACACACGACCGTTAGAAACCGTATAACCATCTACATAGTCGAAGTATCCATTAGGATGAGCCTTGCTGTTGTTATCCAGTCGGTCGGCACCAAGAACCTTTATAATTGTCTGGTCCTTGACCTGTGGTTCTGGGATGTATGTAAGATATACGCCTGCTGTATCGCTTTGGAACTTAACGTCGAGACGGAATTTCTCCTTCTCAACCGACGAGGCCAAGTAATATACATTCTTCATCATTAAGCCCCAATTGCCTTGCTGCGGATTGTTTGACGTGTTCTTAAGCGACTTAACAAAGATGGCTTGCGAAGCATCGGTAACATCGCTGGCAAACTCGCCCACCTGATAGGTTACACCGCCATAGGTATACTCGTAAGCTACGGCAAGCACCTGATCGGTTTGCAACTGTGTCTTAAGCGACACATATCCAAGTGAGGTGTTGACCGTATACTCAGACGAATTGAGTAATCTTGCCTTCTCCAGTTTCTCATAGTCGCTACCGCCATGAAAACCAGGTATTCCATCGAACACAGTTGATGTCTCGTCAATATTACGTGCAGCTACATACTGCGATGTCATTGACGAATACTCTGAGTTGGCTGCATTAGATGGTACAGGCTGTCCGGTCAAACCCCATGCTTGATTGGACACGGTGCGGTTCTCGCCCAAGTCGGTAAGGGCGATTATGTTACGTGTGTTAGCGGTTGTTCCAGTCTTGTTGGTAACCCATATTTCAACACGGTTAATCTTAATTCCTGATGTAAGGTTTGGCAACGACCGCATCCAATCGTCGTAACGATCGTGAAAATACTGTGCCAAGAAGAAGTGTCGGTTGTCCTCATAATTAGCGGCATCAATCTCAAATGGTGTAAACTGTTTGCCACCCTTAGATGATACGCTCTTGGTAGACGACTTCTTCTGTGATGCAACAAGCTGCAACTTAAGCTTGCCAAACTGCAAGTCGGTACGCAATCCAAATAGTGACGATGCTCCCTTTATCAACGACGAGTTTGAAGGAAACGACACATTGCCTGCTTCTACAAGCTTTACAATCTCGTCTTCCTTACCGTCGTACTTAAGTTTAAGGCTCTGTGCGTCGAAGTCGAAGGTTGCATCGGTATTATAATTGAGGTTAAGGTTAACCTTATCGCCAACACGTCCGTTGAGGTTTAGGTTAACCTTCTCGTCAAAGTCCATTGTAGTTGTCTTGCGGTTGCGCACGGGCAAAGAAGGATTGTCAATATTCTTCATTGTCGCGCCAAACTTGAGCTCGGCAGTACCCTGAGTCTTAATGCGCACACCACCAGGACCAAATATTTTCTCGGCCGGACCAAGGTCGAAGTGCATATCAGTAAAGTCGAACTTCTCCTTGCCTTTGGCTTGGTAAATCTCGTCGTTCTTCTTGCGGAAGAAGTCTTGCATTAGCTTACGCTCGCTCCACTTCATATACTCCTGTGCCGTCATCATTACCGGAGCATTGATATAAGTGTCGGATATCTTTGAGCCAATAATATATCGGTCGATAGAGTCGTTGTACTCTACCTGCTGCTTAAGATTGTCTGGACGTTTAAGGTCGGCGGCGCCCTGAGACAGGTCGTCGAGTGTTATTGGCAACGTGCGTTGTATCTGCCAACGTGGATGCAAAAGCGAATCGGGTATGGAGTCGTCATCTGCCAGCAACGGTTGCGCCATGATAGCAAGCGAATCCTTGCTTTTTTTATTGTTATCGGTTTGTTTCTGTGCAGCATTGGCAGCATTACGTTGCTCCATTGCCGCGCGTCTTCGTTGCTGTGCATTACGCAGAGGTGTTTGTGTCATGGCATACGCAGCTATGGTCGACATGACAAGCATGACGACAAAAGTACGAGCCGAAAAGACACGGATATGTAAATTAAGAAATGTTTTATATATCTTTTTAAGCAAATTCATCAATCCTTTACTGACGCTATTGTTCGTATACAATTACTTATATTATAACGTATTTGTATATATATTATTGTGTAAGCGCCCCTACTTTATCTGCTTAAGCGCCAACTTAACCACTTGCTCTACCGTAAGCGATGCGTCGTCTGTAAGTATGGCTGTTACTACCTTGGCTGTAGGAGCAGGCGAGAAGCCAAGCATTGTAAGAGCTGCAACTGCCTCGTCGCGCACATCAACTGGGATAGTAGAACCCGCAGCTGTGCCTGCCGACACTTCTTGTGCTATACCAAGTGACAGTATCTTGTCCTTAAGATCAACGATGATACGCTGTGCCGTCTTCAGTCCAATGCCCTTTACACCCTTAAGCAGACGCTCGTTGCCAGTAGATATGGCATTGGCAAGCTCGGCTGGAGAAGCCGAAGAAAGAATCATACGTGCTGTATTGGCACCTACACCCGATACGGTTATAAGCAATCGATAAAGGTCGCGCTCTTGCTTTGAGGCAAATCCGAAAAAGGTGTAACTGTCGTCGCGACCACCTGTTACAAGACTCTCGTGTACATACAGCTTTACGTCTTTCTTACCCTGTATTGCTTCGTAAGTATTTAAGGATATATTCATGGCATAACCTACGCCGTATGCCTCTACTACTGCCTGAACTGGAGTAAGCTCTGCCAGTTCGCCTTTTATATAATCAATCATTGGTGCGTTATCTAATAATGTATTGTTGTAATATTACATTATTTATAACGCACCAATGAGGCTATTATTGTAGAAAAAAAAGAAAAATTAGAACTTGTCTATGTCTATCGACACGCCTACCTGAAAGTTGATGCCATCGGTCAACGGGCAATTTAGATAATAATACTTTGGACGATAATTGAAGAGATTGTCCAATGCTGTTGTCAACTTTATTGCTTTGCCGATGTTGTGTGTAGCCGACAGTTTCCACATAGTATAAGCGGGATAGTCTACCTTTATTGTGCCCTCGCTCACATCGTAGTAGTTCTTATATTCCACATTGCTTGTGCCAGACATAACACGACCGTTGATACCCAGACTCAAGGCATAGTTCTTTGAGAATCGATGGTCGTAGTCGGCACGCACATTGAGCGCATGCTCTCTTGACGGGATATACTGGTTGTTTATAGTATTACCCTCCTTGTCCTTAGGCAGATGTTCTTTTGTGTAAGCATATGTAATACGTGCCGATAATCCATTGTCCCAACGTGCCTGTGCTCCTATCTCGCCTCCACACACACTATAATTGTCGAGATTGGCATATGGAAGATAAGGCAGCTTGTCGGTAGCTGTCTTGAAGTAAGGCGCAGCAGTAGCAAGTTTGTTGTGCACAAAATTATAGTAGACCGATGCTGTAAAGTCGTAATGACCATGGATATATTCGGCCGAGAGGTTGAAGTTATGGCTCAATTCCGACTTAAGGTCCTTGTTGCCCTCCACAATCCATATGCCTGCCATATCAAAGTTGTAATACTTCTCTTTAAGTGTTGGAGCTCGAAATCCCATGCCATATCCGGCACGCATAGTAAGACGGCTTGTTGGACGATAGCGCAGATTAAGCTTTGGTGTAAGGTTCGACTGACTTCCGTCCGAGAAATAGTCGTAACGCAAAGCTCCTACAAGCTCTACCTTGTCGCTTACCATCCAATCGTATTGCGCAAACACGTCAAAACAGTCTTGCTCGCGTGTAGAACTATCAAGGTTGGTATTGTATAGATAGTCGTGCATATAGTCGGAACCAAGGGTCAACACATCTCCCCTCTCAAACTCATGACTATACAATGCACGCACAGTATTCTGCACATTGCTGTACGAGCGAATGTCCAATCGACGAACGGTTTGATAATTCGACTTGTCGTATTGGTCGAATGAATAGTTTACACGCAACTGGTCGAAAGCCGACATAGTCCAATTCATTCTCAATCCGCCACTAAAGTCGCGGTAGCGTTCTGGTTGTCCTATGGTGCGAGTTGTCTCGCGAAAGAAGTAGCCTGCTCTTCCGGTAAAGCTCAATGCCGTAGAAGGTTTCCACGTGAGTTGCTCGCGTGTGTTTATGGTTTTGTCGCCATAGATGGTAGATATAACACGCGTAACGGGATTGGGTCCACTATTTACCGAGTAATTATCTGTAGTGTTGTAATTGGCCGACAGCATGTTGCTCCAATGCTTGCTGTTCAGTCCAAATGTTCCACCATATCGTTGCTCGCCATGTTTGGCAAGTCGTCCGTTAAGGTTTAGCGTCCATGGCTTCGACGCTTTCTTTGTGATGATGTTTATAACACCACCCGATGCGCTACTGCCATAAAGTGCCGAAGCAGCTCCCTTTACTATCTCTATGCGCTCAACATTGTCCATCATCAGGCGCGTAAAGTCAACATCGTCCATTGTCTCTCCTGCAAGACGCTCACCGTCAACAAGGAACAGTATGCTCTGACCTCCAAATCCCGAGAAGTTGAGATGTGTCTGTTGGTTCATAGAGAACGAGAATTCTACACCTGGCAACTCCTGCTGAAGCAAGTCTTGCACGTTGGTTGCATCTATTTTGGCTATGTCTGCAGATGTTATGACACGCGTCTGTATTGGGGTGTCCTTTAGAAACTTAGGTGTGCGTGTGCCTGTAACAACAATCTCATCCAAGTCATATTGGCGGAAGATGGAGTCGGTTTGGCTTTCCACAACAACTGCGCTGTGCTGTATTTGTGCCGTTGTAAGTAGAGGCAAGCAACCTGATAAAAAGAGCAAAGAGTATCTCTTGACCATATGTGTCTATTAATACGGATATTTGTAATTAATTGTCAACCAGCACTTCTTGCCTGTAGGCGACAAATAGTCGGCAAGCTGAAGCGCGGCATAAGTGCCATCATTAAGACGCAAAACAAAGACGTGACTGTCGGGAATATAATCTGGCGGAATATTAAACTTAAAGCTTAGCCACGACGACAACACTTTATTAATCTTTATACCTTGCGACGGAACGAGTCCCAAGAGCATTTGGTCTTGGTTGTCCCACACTTCCTTCTCTGTCCATTCGTCTTCAACAAACGTTTCGTTCTTGAATGCGTCGCTCGACTCGGGCAACTGATCCATCGACGTATACTGTGTCTTAAATACAGCTCCGCCATTAGTGCGTACGTTGTTGCGATGTACGGCAAAGGTCCATTCGGTTGGTTCTGGCTGGGAGTCGCATGGTGTATAAGATCTAAACTCATTATTTTCAATACCCAAACCAAGCACATCAAACCAATAGAGATATTGTCCCGAATGGCCATCGCTCTCGCCAGTAAGTGTCATTGGTATAGGCCAAGACTCGTGCTCGGTTTGTGCCTTAAGCAAGGCATCATCATCACCTGCCTCTGTTAGTTGCTGCAGTTGCTTTAGGTCGATATAGTACCAATCGGTCCAACTTGTAGCATCAACAACAACCTGCCCCTTTGCTGGCACCAACTCCTTTTGTGGCTCGTCGTATATATCGTCAAATATTCCCGTGCATGAAGTCAGCACAAACATGCCGAGACAAGCCAATGTTGCAGACAGAGCGTGGGCAAATGTATTATTGTTCATTTATATCTAATTGATTTATCCCTTACTTAAGTTTCTGAAGTGTGGAATTTAAAGTATTTAAAGTAGTTAGATAATTTAAAGCCATATGCTTTATTGCTCCTCCCCGTAGGTGAGGGGAATATATGCAACTCCTCTCTCTCCTACGGGGAGGGACAAATGCCGAATAAACGGCTTGGGAAATGGGACTTTATTTCTTAATATATTTCTTTCCGTTTACAATCACAATGCCTTTATAGTCATTGCCTACACGCTGACCAGCAATGTTGTACATCTTGCCGTCGTTATGCTTGTTGGCCACGTGTACACCGTTGATACCTGTAGAGCTGTTGCCGAAAGTAGAAACAATACCAAAGGGCATGGCACCCATCTGGAATGTATTTACAATCTGCTCAACTGTTGAGCCGTTGTACTTAACAAGAATATTGTTTGGCTTGTCGCTCTTGAAGGCATAGTCGGCATCCATTGTCTTTGAGCCACCCTTCTCGGCAGTAAAGTGGAATGATAGTCCGTCATTGGCATAGTCGCGATAGAAGCCTCCCTTTGACTCATCGTAAACAAGTCCCTTTACTACATACTTGCCCAAACCAAGATTGCCCATAATTGTATTATCGAGTGTGTAGTAAGGCACCTCAACATCAAGCTTCTCTACATCATCCTCCTTATACTTGCGCACGCTGTACGTAACGCTTGAGTTGTCGTATGTGAATTGTCCACCTACAGTTACGCTGATAGCACCCGATACACCATTTACATAATAGCCCTTTACGTTGTATGTCATAGGCATAGGCATGGCACCATACTTGAACACAGCTGTAAGCGAGAACGAGTTGTCGGCCATATTATAAGTACCAGTGAGCGATGTTCCGGTAATTGTCTTATCGGCACCATTCACATTAACAGTAGATGCAAACTGCTGGTTGGCAAACTCAACCACGTGATTGGACCCCATAGAGAATGTAGCTCCCTTGATGGTGAACGATGGAATGGTTAACATACCCTTCATTTCGGGCAGGGTTATATCGCCTGATGTCATATTATTCATGACAAACGATATTGTGTCGCTTGCGTTTGAGAGGTTCACATTAGACACTTGCATCGTTGAGGCACCAACAAACTTCTTTGCGCCGTGCATCTGAGCCATCATAGTTGTTGCCGAGAAAGCGGCAACGAGGAGAGTAAAGATTTTCTTCATTTTCTATTGAGTTTTTTTCTTTTTTCAAGGATTATACCTTACTTATATTTTAGCGATTGCAAAGGTCGCAACAATTTGCAACTCTCGCAATACTCATAAATGATGATATTGCCACTTTTCGCACAATCCTCATTATTAGGTATTGCCATATTTCTTCTTTTTATATAATTTTGCAGCTATAATCGCAAATAGGCATATATACATTAAATAGCTACTTACACATTATATTATATATACATATTATAATAAATACATATCCTTAGATATATGAAAACTAAAACATATCCTGGCAAGACCATCGGCACATTGCTCATCGTCTTGCTCCTCATGCCTCTTGGTCATGCGCTTATGATTCTTATGGAGCACTATCTCGCTCCTACAGTACTTCACTATTCGGCATTTGCCATGGGATTCCTTGGACTCGTCATTACCATATGGGGAGTATTTGTCAAGGGAGACACTCGACAGACTTGTTTTGGTCTTGCAGGCTCGGTACTATTCTGGACAGGTTGGGTGGAATTTCTACTTGCCTACTATGCCCAACGCTATGGTGTACATTGCGACCTTGTGGGCAATGGCATTGTGGAGACTGTTAGCAGATACGTAAATGGTGTGGCTGTAGACCATAGCTTTACTATCAATGGCTCTCCACTCGAAAGTTTCTCGCGTGCCGAACTAAAGGAACTGCGAGGCTCGCGTCCCGAATACCTCATCATGCCTGCAACGTTTGGCATGTGGATGATGTTCGTAGTGTTGTATCTGTTCTGCACACGCAACGGTTGCCTATTCCTACATTGGATACAAAAGCATTGCGGCATTAACAACAATGTTGAGTTGCGCCCAATGGCTTATCATCCAAGCATAGTGATGTTCATGGAATGGAACATTATGATGTGGGGCCTATATCTGTTGCTTATGTTCTGCTACGACCCTGTGTTCCTTGGCGACCATCATCCCGTTACCTACCTCATTGCGGCTATATGCCTCATAGGTTCGGCATTGATGTTCAAGAAACAGTTGCGCATAGCCAATTGGGGCAGAAGCATACGCATGGCTTATGCCACAGTTATTGTGTTCTGGACATTTGTTGAGGTGGCAGCACGCAATGGCATGTTTAAGGAGATTTGGGTTGACCCTATGCACCATGTGGCAGAAATGGTTGGTGTATTAGTTGTATTTATGGCGCTTGTTACTGGCTACTGGCTTTACAATGCCAAGGACAACCATGAGGCGAAAGAACAATAAAGCCTGGTATACAACAAGAAGATTGTTCGACCTCAATATCGAATCACCCTAAATATTGTATTAATCTAATTTAGGTTTCACACAATATTTAGGATGATTGTATTTTAGTTGCAGTTTCTATTGCCAAATAAAAACATTACATCCAAGAATAATTTCTCAGAATTCTTTGTTAACTTTGCTACCGTATTACAAACTTCGTTTTTAAAGTAAAGCTATGAATATGAGGAGATTTATATTTATTCTAATTGTTTCCCAGTTGATGTCTTTAGCATGTGTTGCAGCAAACAAGACTATTAAAGGGCATGTTGCGGATGAATTTGGTAAGAATGTTGAATTTGCAAGCATGATAGTATGCTTTAAACGTTAAACTATATTACTCCCCCAAATACCCCAGTACCTATTTCAGTACCATATAACTGGTACTGCAGTTTATATTGTATGGTACTGCAGTTTCATATAACTGGTACTGCAGTACCAACTAACTGGTACTGTACTTTCAATTAATATACTTAGAGCACAACAATAATATACTTCGAACACAACAATATACTTCAAGCACAACAACAATATTGTAGGATTGAGAATACCAACTTGAGTACTTGCCCGTATCAATATCTACGATTTGTAAGCATTACGTTCAAAAACCCTTACAATTTAATAAAACATCGGGCATTATTCTACTTATATGTAGGTAATCTTGTAAGGCATAATAAAAAAATGGCAGGATATAGTATTGGGTTTTGCGCTTTTTCTGTAACTTTGCATCCAAGAACAACCAATTCTTCTTTTTCGTACACAAAGCCTCAAGCCGCATACGTAACAGAAGAATACAGATACAACAATAAAAGAAATAAGACATTATTAAGACTATGAAGAAAATCAGAGCAGCCGTAGTGGGCTACGGCAACATCGGACAGTATGCTGTCCAGGCTCTCGAAGCAGCCGACGACTTCGAAATTGCTGGTATCGTACGCCGTAATGGTGCTGACAACAAGCCAGCTGAACTTGCACAGTATGACGTGGTAAAGGATATCCGCGAACTGAAGGATGTAGATGTTGCCATCCTTGCTACTCCTACGCGCTCATGCGAGGAATATGCTAAGCAGATTCTGCCTCTCGGCATCAACACCGTCGACAGCTTCGACATTCATACATCTATTATAGACTATCGCGCCACACTTATGCCTATTTGCAAGGAGCACAAGGCTGTGAGCATTATTGCTGCTGGATGGGATCCGGGTTCTGATTCTATCGTGCGCACTCTTATGCAGAGCTTGGCACCTAAGGGTTTGAGCTACACCAACTTTGGTCCGGGTATGTCTATGGGACACTCTGTATGTGTACGCTCTAAGGAGGGTGTAAAGAATGCTCTTTCAATGACTATTCCTAAGGGCGAGGGATTGCATCGCCGTATGGTATACGTTGAGCTTGAGGATGGTGCCAACCTTGAAGACGTTACAGCTGCCATTAAGGCCGACCCTTACTTTGCCAACGACGAGACTCATGTATTTGCTGTTCCTTCGGTAGATGCTGTACGCGATATGGGTCATGGTGTTCATCTTATCCGCAAGGGTGTTAGCGGCAAGACACAGAACCAGCGCATGGAGTTTACTATGAGCATCAACAACCCTGCTCTTACTGGTCAGGTACTTGTTAATGTAGCCCGTGCTTCTATGCGTCAGCAGCCTGGTTGCTACACAATGGTTGAGGTTCCGGTTATCGATATGTTGGAGGGTGACCGCGAGGAGCTTATCGCTCACTTGGTATAATAAGACAATACGACGATAAACATAAAAAAAACATTTGGATGTTCGCTACTGTTTGAACATCCAAATGTTTTTTTTATGTTTATCGCCATATACATTTGTTTTTGTTATGGCCTTGCAATATAATTCTTTTACTGCTTTAGTCCGCAACGCTTCATCTCCTCGTCCACCATATTTGTCAATTCAACAAACTGCTGTACAGAGAGCTGTTCGGGACGCTTTGTCATTATGTCCTGTGCATAGAAATCGGCAGATGCTGAACTACCAAAAATCTGACGCAAAGACACACGCAACATCTTGCGACGTTGATTGAACACAGTCTTGACAACACGCTTGAACAATCGCTCGTCACATCCAAGGTCCATAACCTCGTTGCGTGTCATACGTATAACCGCACTCTTTACCTTTGGAGGTGGATTGAATACTGTTTCGTCTACAGTAAACAGATACTCTACATCGTACCAAGCCTGTATAAGCACAGACAATATACCGTAGGCCTTATTGCCCGGAGCCGATGCTATGCGCAAAGCAACCTCGCGTTGTATCATACCCGTACAGCAAGGTATTAGCTCCTTATAGTCAAGCATCTTGAAGAATATCTGCGATGAGATATCATAAGGATAATTGCCAGTAAGCACAAACTGCTTACCCTCAAAGATGTCGTTGAGGTCCATACGCAGAAAGTCCTCACCTATGATGTTCTCTTGCAACTTAGGGAACTTCTCGTTAAGGTAAGCCACCGACTCCTTATCTATTTCCACAGCCTTTACTGGTCGTGGCTTTGTAACAAGAAACTGTGTCATAACACCCATACCAGGTCCTATCTCAAGCACAGGAATATCAGGACAAGCGTCAACAGTATCGGCAATGGCCTTGGCAATACCAAGGTCGGTAAGGAAGTGTTGGCCAAGATTCTTCTTTGGTCGTACGGATTTTATCATTCGTTGATATTAATGAATTGAGTATTAAAAGAGCCAGAAGCACTAAACTCCTGACTCCTTATATTCTATATTCTTATTATTCAGCCTCCTGACGGTCGTCAACATTGTCGCCCATTGTAGGAGCAAGCGTTGCCTCGAAGTCGGTAATACCGTTGTTTACGAGGATGTTGTACCACTGGATAAGCTTCTTGATATCTGAGTCGTGAACACGGTCGCGGTCGTATGCTGGCAATACCTCAGCAAAGAAAGTATGCAATTCATCTGCCGAACACTTCTTGTAGTTGAGTGAGCATTCCTTCGACTGCTCCTTCTCGCCAAGATTCTTCAATACCTGCCACAATGGAATATCCTCAGCATCGGTATACATAGCGATGTCGGCAAGAGATGTAACACGATCTGAAGCAAATGCTGGCATACGGCGATGTGTTGGGTCGATAGCCTCAACAATAAGGTTCATCTTGCCACGAGACACAAGTTTGTAGAGTCCAGGTTTTCCTGCTATTGAAAGAATTGTTTCCATTTTTTGTTCTTAATTTTATTATTAGTTATTAATTATTTTATTCTTTATTGCCATTTTGCTTGGTGGAAGCAAAACTCAAGAGAGGCTGAATGCACTTCTGCCCAGTCGAGGCGTGCTCTCTCTTATAGCTTGCATTGTGCAAGCACTTGGCTTATCTGCTGCTCTAAATCGCCTACCCCATCATTATTAATAACGAAGGAGCTGCGACGTTGCATTTCTTCTTGCGGCATCTGTGCTGCAATCCATTCTGCTGCCCTTTCGGCTGATATGTTGTCGCGATTCATTATACGTTGAATGCGCACATCTTGTGGTGCAGCAACACAAACTACCTTATCAAAATCAACACGTTGATCGAATTTGCTCTCAAACAAAATGGCACTTTCAAGCCATTCCATTCCCGAAGCGTTAAAGTCGGCAGCTACGGCAGGATGCACCACATTGTTAACAGCTATCTTATTACTCTCGCTTGCAAGTAAAAAGTCGGCAAGCACACGCTTCTGCAACTGTCCATCAGCCGAATATACATCATCGCCAACAAGTTGCTTAAGGTTGTGTTGCAGTTGTGGCGAAGTGCGCATAAGGCGCTTTGCAGCTGCATCACAATCGTATACCTTTATACCATGCTGCTCAAGCAGACGGCATACATAACTCTTGCCTGAGCCTATTCCACCAGTTATTGCTATCTTCATAGTTTTATTGCTGTTCGATAAGATAGTCTACCTGACTTCGCTGCAAGCGCGCATTGCGTACACTATGCGGACTCGTCTTAAGTATAATCGAGCACTTGTCAGATGGATTTGCAATTAGTTCGTTATAGTCGACAACTACCGAGAATTGATCGGCATTGATATGACGGAACAAACTTGCGCCTACAGTAAAGTTAACTCTAACCTTTGACGGGAAAGTGCGCAGCACCTTACCCTCGGGCATATTGATTGACTTTATAGGAACCTCGATGCTCTCTTCGGTCAAGATGTCGGGATAAAGACCTATGCGCACCATATTTGGCACAATCTTAACACCCTTAATTTTCTCAAGCGCCACATTCTGTATAACGGTATCGCCAAAGTTGACAATGTTTATAGGCGCAGTCTTAACGTATCTCAGCGAATCGAGCACACGCTTTGAGGCATAAACCGTAACTACATCAGGCCAAAACTTTGTACGTGCCAAATAATAAGAGCGTCCAGGAACAACCTGACCAGACATACGTACCGGTACACGACGAGATATACCAAAGTTGAAATAGAAGTCGAGACGGTCGGGCTTTACCTGAAGCACCTTAGAGGCTCCGGAAAACTTCTGGTTAACCATCTTAAGCAAGTCGGCAGCAGGCACGATGCCATAACCGGTCTGACGGTTGGCGTATGTAGAGAAGTTAATATTTATTGGCTGCAATCGGTCGCCATACATATACATTACAAGCGAGTAGCCTTTGTCGCGTACAGTAACACGTACCGTATCTTCAATCTCGGTAGTAATGACAGCATTCTTTGGCACATTAACTAGACGCACGGGCACACCAACCTCTTGTTCAAACGTCTCATTGAGCGTCATCATCAACCAGAAGATAGAGCTCAATACGAGAAAGAACAAAAAAATCAGAAACTCCTTGTTCACCGAACTGAACAAGAAGTTCCTGACCAACCTGTATATTTGCGTCAAGCGATTTTCCATCAAAACGGCTTATATATTACTTCTGTGGCTGTGATGCCGAGTCGGCATAAACACCATTCTTGTCGACAGTAACGACAACACCACGTGCTATCTCTACCTCAACAACGCCATTGGCAAGGTCTACACGGCGTACTGTACCATGAATACCACCACCAAGAACAACCTTATCATTTTCCTTAAGAGCGTTCTGAAACTCACGAATTTTCTTCTGCTGTTTCTGTTGAGGACGAATCATAAAGAAATACATGATTGCAAAGATAGCAACCATCATTATCAACATACCATATCCTCCGCCCTGAGCCTGGGCCTGCAGTAACATTACATTCATTTTATTATTGTTGTTTTAGTTTGTTATTACTATATAATAAGGTGGAGCATATGGCACCACCAAGTAAACTTAAAGTTCCTGATTATTATTCCTCCGAGATATCCTCGTTAGCCTTAGCCTCCTCTTCAGCACGCTGCTCTGCATAACGTGTACGCAAAACCTCACCATCCTCTAAAGCTTGTTGAGCACGGTTAAGACGCGGTGTTGACTGACGACGTGGAGCAGGACGACGCTGTGGACGATCCTCTATAGTCTTCATAAGCTTGCCTGTTGATACTAGATAACGGGCAATAGCGTCGAGCATACCATTGATGTAGCCACCCGACTTAGGTGTAGAGTATAGCTTTGCAAGCTCAACATACTCGTTGATGGTTACGCTGATAGGTATGTTTGGGAAAGTCAGCATCTCTGCAATGGCTATCTGCATGATAATGACATCCATATATGCAAGACGAGAGAAGTCCCAGTTGCGTGATGTCTCACTCATATAACGCTGATACTGGTCGGCGTTGAGAATGGTGGCACGGAATAGCTTCTGTGCAAAATCCTTGTCTTCCTGATCCTTGTATTCAGGCAATAGTTCCTGCTTAGAATTTGTACTCGGGTCAAAACGCTTGATAGTCTTAAGCACGAAAGTGTCTACAATTTCCTTGTCGTCGTTCCAATAGAGGCTCTGCTCCTCTAACAGTTGGTCGAGATCCTCATTCTCCTGAATGAGTTGACGGTATAACTTGCGCCACACCTCGCGGTCGGCCTCATACGAGCTGTCTTTGTCGGCCATATAGTCAGCATATGTCTGGCTCTGCTCTATCTGATTGCACAGATTGCGCACAAACTCGATACTTGTGTCCCACGATTGTTTCTGTGTCTCGGCAAACTCTGCAAGCTGCTTGTTCTCTTCAAGCTGAACGGCAAACTTGTTGTAAGCGAATTTCTGTGATGGCATAGTAGAACCATCACGCTGTGCTCGCTGCGATGCAACCTCGACTCTTCGACGTTCTTCACGAGTTATGGCGACGATTAATTCCAAGAGGTAATTGTACAAGTCGTATGCCTTAGACAAGCTAAAGAGCAATTCTTTTTCGGCACTGTCCATTAGCTTGTTACCATTTTGATAGTATGCGTAGGTCAACTGAACTATCTTTATTCTTATCAATTCTCGATTAATCATCCTTCTATATTATTATAATGTGTCTCTATTTTCGATTTATTGTGGTTCGCTTTACATTTCGTTCTGCAAAAATAGACAAAAATGGGTGAACTACCAAAAAAACACGGCAATAATAAACATTTTTTCTATAAACTTTGTTAGTTCCATATAAAATCAGTACCTTTGCACCGCTTTTTTGAGCACATCTATACAGAATTTGAGAAAATTCAATATTTCTCGTGTGATGGCGAATTAAGGCATAAACATTATTTATTCAACTTAATTTAGAGTAACACAATTATGAAAGAAATTAACGTTACAGGTCAGAAGCGTGAAAACCTTGGAAAGAAAGCTTCTAAAGCATTGCGTAAGGAAGGTCTTGTACCTTGCAACCTTTATGGTCTCGCCGAGCAGGATGGCAAGCCAGTAGCTATGTCATTTGCTATCGCTATGGCTGAGCTTCGCAAGATTATCTACACTCCTCACATCTACGTTATCAACCTCGTTATCGACGGCGAGTCACACACAGCTATCCTTAAGGAGATTCAGTTCCACCCAGTAACTGACGCTGTTCTTCACGTAGACTTCCTCGAGGTTAACGATCAGAAGCCTATCACAATTGGTATCCCAGTTAAGCTCACAGGTCTTGCACAGGGTGTACGCGATGGTGGTCGTATGAACCTCTCTATCCGTAAGATCAACGTTACTGCTCCTTATCAGCAGATTCCTGAGCACCTCGAGATCGATGTTACTGCCCTTAAGATTGGCAAGAGCATCAAGGTTGGCGAGTTGAGCTTCGAGGGTCTTGAGATTGCTACAAGCAAGGAGGTCATCGTATGCTCTATCAAGATGACACGTGCCGCTATGTCGGCTGCTGCTGCCGCTCAGGATTAATAAATAGCAAACAATTAGCAAATTGTAATAATAAGAAAAGCGCACGAGTCTGCATTGACACGTGCGCTTTTTGTCATTTAGGCTTATAAGACATTTGGGTACTTATAAGCCCTTACTATTTCTTTTAGACAATGGATAAGTTTTTAATAGTTGGTCTTGGCAATCCTGGCTACGAATACGAAAACACTCGACATAATACCGGATTTATGGTAGTTGACGAGTTTGCTCGTTCTGTAGGCGCTACCTTTGAGGACAAGCGCTATGGCTTTGTGGCTGAGACATCAATAAAGGGTCGTAAGGTGTTTATACTAAAGCCCACAACATATATGAACCTTAGCGGCAACGCTGTGCGCTATTGGCTGCAAAAGGAGAATATAGATCAAGAACGCTTGCTTGTTGTTGTAGACGATCTGTCTATTCCGCTTGGCGATTTCCGCTTGAAGGGTAATGGTTCTAATGGCGGACACAACGGACTTGGCAATATACAGCAACTCATTGGTCAACAGTATGCACGTCTGCGTATGGGTATTGGTGCCGACTTTGCAAAGGGTCAGCAGGTAGATTGGGTGCTTGGCAAATACGATGAGGAGGATATGAAGACACTACAGCCTTCTATCGACCAGGCTGTTGACATTATAAAGAGTTTTGTGCTTGCCGGACTGAACATCACGATGAATCAGTATAACAAACTGGGCAAGAAGGCTAAAAAACAATAAGGCTTATGGCTGAAGTAGCACGTATAGACAAGTGGCTGTGGGCGGCGCGCATATACAAGACACGCTCCATAGCTGCCGATGCCTGCAAGAATGGCAGGGTTACTATTAATAATGTCAACGTCAAACCGAGTCATACGGTTAAGGCGGGCGAGGTGGTTAGCGTCAAGAAACCGCCAATAACCTACTCGTTCAAGATATTGAAGACTATAGAGCAACGTGTAGGTGCCAAACTTATTCCTGAGGTTTACGAGAATGTGACTGATGCCAAGCAATACGAATTGCTTGAGATGAGTCGCATTAGTGGATTTGTAGACCGTGCACGCGGTACTGGCAGACCTACTAAGAAGGAACGCCGTGCACTTGATGCATTTGTTGATCCCGCAATGTTTGGGTTTGATGATGAGGATGAGGAAGAAGAATAAAGGGAAAGCCCCACAAAGCCCTACCACTCTCTATGGGGAAGTGGTAGGGCTTTGTGGGGCTTTATGTATTGTTACTTCTTCTTCGCCTTTGCGTCAAACCTATACGTAAACTTCAGGTTCATATAATGATGCAAATAGTTAGCCGAATTTTCCACACGTTGATATGCCGAGTATTCACTTTCGTAGTAGATATCCTTGTTGAAGATATCGTCTACCCATAAAGCAAGGCGGCACTTGTTCTTGCAGAAACTGTAGTTGATGCTTGCGTTCGACATCAACTTATGTCCGTTCATCTCTGCCGTCTGATATCCCGAACGGAAATCGTCTGCCAATCTTATCCACAACTCTACCGGCGAGAGCTTGATACTGGCGATTATTCCTGCACTATTGTATACTGGACGACTATTGTACGAGGCGTCGTCGTAACGATAACGGTTGAGCGTAAGGTCGTTGAAGAGAGTCAAACTAAGCTTCTCCGTCTCGTACGTCAACTCCAAATTCTCGTTTATACCAAGCAAACGCTGATGGTTCAAGTCGGCTTTGGCTTGTGGGTCGGCATTGTCGACGATTGTGAGGAATCCGTACGACTGCGACTTAGACAAGGCAAACTTGTTCATAATACGGAAGTAGACACCAAGACCTTGGTCGTAATTGAAACCAAACTTCCACTCGTCTCCTCCCCTTACATTCATTGGCTTCGACTCGTACACACCTGTATTAGAATTGTATCTATAAAGTGTTGCCGTAGGGTTGATGTCCTTGCGGTACGACGCACTAACGCCAAGTACTATCTGCTTGCGCAACCACATACGATGATAGCCAAAGGTTGTGGTATGACTATGCGAGTTGTGCAGCAATGGGTTGCCTTCTGATATCTGCAATGGGTCTATTGTGTTGCGATAGCCAAAGGTACTGATAAGATCGGGCACCGTGGTATTATAGGCAAACGATAGGTCCATACTGCGTACCCGGTTCATCTTCCACTTTAGGAAGATAGACGGCTCTATGGCATGGCTTATGCGCACGGCTGCGGTGTCGAGACTACCATATTGATAGTCGGTACTCTCGCGGTTCACTGTCCAATCGAGCTTAGGCATAATCATCAGCTTCTTCGACGGTGTTATGGTCGACTTCAACGTCACGGTATTGGTCCATGTATGCAGCAGATAATGCAAAGCATTGTTGGCGTCGAGTGTTGTTGGCATATTATTGCTTACGTTGTGCTCGTCGGTGTCGGCATAGAAGTTTCGACCCACACGTGTGCGTGTATACATAAGGTTGTCGGCTATGTTGACGTACACCTTCTTGCCAAACCAATAGTCAACCCCGGCTTTAAGCGATGTGCTTACGTTATGCTTGGTATAATCGTAGTACTGCCACTGCTTCTCGCTGCTGCCTTCGCGCAGATACTCCAGGTTGCGGTTGATATATGTATCGCTATTGTTGCCGTTGAGATTTGTTCTGCCCGACAACGAGAACGAGCCTTTCTTGCCAAGATAATGAACCCAGGCATAGTCGACAACGAGTTGGCGTGTCTGCTCATCGTCTGTCTGATAGTTGCGACTGCGTGTTATAAGCTGGTTGTACAGAGCATCGCCAGGCTTTGCTGCAAGTGCGGCATCGAGTGTATGATACTTAAACTTGTCTGGCTCATATCCGTATGATGCTGCATCTGTTTGGTTCGTAGTGCGACTCTTTGCGTATGTGGCATGCGCCTTGACGGTTATGGTGTTGAGCGAGTCGGTATAGGCAAAGAGGTTCGCTTGGATTTGCGGCGTAACATTATGCTTGTTGCGATGCTTACGCGACAAGGCAAATGTGCGGTCTTTATCAGGGAAGAATGTCTCGGTAGACTGGTTAAAGGTGTTCCAACCATCGCTATGACCGAGGTTTGCGCTAAAGTCGATACGGTTGTTGTCGAAGTTCTCGGCTCCCTTTGTCTTCCAGTTGTGCTGATAGTTGTACGAGCCATACTGACTCTTGCCATCGCCGTCAATATTACGGTTCATAGTCTGTCGCATGGTTCGGTCAATGTATCGGTTGGCATTGTTGGCTTGGGCATATATCATCTGCGGGTCGTGGTCGCTAAGCTTGCTTGCCCTCACGTCAAACATATATCGCTTCTTTGTTTGGTATTGCGCCTCAACCTCTCCATACCATTTGTCGAGGAATCCAGGCTTTACCTGTATGTCAAGCACTTGGTCTTCTTCTCCCTCATCGCTACCTGTATGGCGCGCCAGTTCCGACTTGCGGTCGTACAACTTAATCTTGTTAGCCACCTCAGCAGGAAGTTCTCCCACTATCTGGTCGCCACCAAACAAGTCCTTGCCATTCATCATAAGACGAATAGGCTTATCGTTCCAATATAGTTTGCCGTCACGATTTTGCACACCAGGCAACTTCTTAATCAGTTCGTCAAGGCGTGCTCCTTCCTTCAGCTTAAAAGCATCTGGATTAAACACAATGGTGTCGCCCGACATTGTTATGCGCGGAATATGTCCCTTAACCTCTACCTCCTGAAGCATAAGTGCTGTAGGTTGCAAGCGTATTGTGCCAAGGTCGGTTGTGTCTTTCACCTCCTCGCCATACGAATAGTCTACCTTGCGGGTGCTCTTATAGCCAATCATACTGAACTTGAACATTATTCTACCTTCCCAACCACTATTGAGATAGAAGCAACCAGTGCTGTCGGTCTCAGTAGAATTTTGCACCGACCAACCAGGCTGTGGATTAATCTCACTGTTAATATTAGCCCCGACAAGAGGTTCTCCCGTCTCGGCATTAACAACCTTTCCCTTGAAGGTGTCGGCATGGCATACTGATAGCGGTGCTAAGCAAACGAATAGCAAGAGCGCTATTTGGGTTAAGAGATATTTCATAAGCATTCTAAATTTTTGTTTCAACCAGATATCTTTCCTTGGGGTTTTATCATACTAACGTATAAGGTATAGGATTATCAACGGTAATTAACTGTTTTTAACCATAATGTAATTTGTATCTTCTCAGCTTTTTGATAGATATCACTGTTTATGGTAATTGTACTCATATACTAATCCTCCTATTAAATCAAATAAAATGCAAAAATAGTGAAATGATTGCATATAAACAATATATTTCCAACGTTTTAATATTTGTAAGATTTAAATTAGCGAGAAAAAGCAAACAGAATATAAAGTTTTATTATCTGCAGGCGAACATTCTTTGGCGTGATGTTATATAAAACACGACACTTTGAACGCTATGAAAAAGAAAGAATATATAAAGCCCGAGATGAAGGTCTTACAAATGGAGATACAGGCTATACTCGCTGGTTCTTATATCAGAAAGACTACGGAAGATGATTACAGAAATTTAGACGAGTATATAGAAGAAGACAGCATCTATGCAGACTAAATGTAGGAGGATATGTCATCCCTGCCATATCCTCTCTGCCATAATTGCCAAGCTGATTTAGTGGGTATGGCAAGGATGCCATACCCTTCTACTGTTTCCTCAGTTGGCTGTATTTCTTTACACTTCCTTCCAATCAACCAATCCCTTTCCCTTATCATCCAATTCAATGGCAAGGGCTATCACCTTTCGCTTGTCTGCCTTGAAAGGTTCAGCATATTGCTTGGCTCTCATCTGTTCTGTGGCAGCATCTATGCCACCGTTATTGCTAAGCTTCAGTTCGAGAACATAAACGAAGTTGGTGGTTTCTACCACCATATCTATCCTACACGTAGCTATCATCTTTTCTACTTCTACACGGCAACCTATGGCATTGAATATGGTGCTCATAATAAGGCGGTAGCGCTCCTCCATATCCATGCTGGCAAGCTTCTTGTTACTATAAGGCACATCAGCTATAAGAGCCTTTAAACATTTCATGGCTTCGGGCAGATTACCAAGCTTTAGGGAATACAACAACATATTCTGGGTTGATATTACTTGTGCATTCGTTTGCAATGTCAAGGCAGGCAATACAATCTTATATAGAGCCTTTCGAACTTCATAGTTTGGAATGCCAAGCAAATAAATCCCTTCGATATAGCCCTTTATCGTAAGATAACCAGACTGATAGAGAAATAGTTCCGCTCCGCCACCGGTTACATCAGAAGTCTCTATGGTGTCGCTGTCTATCGGACAATTATCAAAATCTTTCAGTCTTATTTCTATATCATCCACAAACTTTGGAAGCAAGGAGGTTGCGCCCGATGACGCCCAGTAGTTCTTAAGTTTGGAATCAGCGAGGGCATTGATAAGACTGAACGGATTGAATATATCCACCATATTCTCATAACAGAAATGATAGCCGTCGTAATAGGCAGTCAACTGTGCTACGGCTTCATCTGTAGTCCATCCATTTCTTGATGCCAATCTGCTGATTTCGGGTTTGAAATCTCGGAGCACTTCTTCCTTCGTTATACCGCAGATGGCTGCATACTCAGGGTCAAAACTGATGTTGCTCAGATTATTTAGCACAGAGAAGAGAGAGATTTGCGTAAACTTGGTGATGCCGGTGATGAAGACAAACTTTTCGTATTTGTCATCTGCCTTGAGAATGGCAAAAACCTCACGATAGATAGAGGTGCATGCTTCATGATGAGGAGTCTTCCAAGAATGCTGCAATGGAGAGTCGTATTCATCGATAAGAATAGCCACCTGCTGTCCAGTCTGCTCATACGCCCCCACGATTATTGCATTGAATCGGTCGGCAAGACTATCTGTAGGATTAGGAGTCAGTGAATATTCTTTTTCATATTGTCTGAAAGCATTATCAAGATAAGAGCGCAATGTTTCAGGCTCTGCTCCTGCACGACTCATATCCAGCCTTATGACAGGACGCTTCACCCATTCTGTCTCCAGCTGCATTATCTTCAATCCCGCGAACAGTTCCTTCTTTCCCAAGAAGTAGGATTCGAGTGTATCTACCAGCACTGACTTGCCAAAGCGGCGTGGGCGGCTTAGGTAATTATACTTTTTCCCCCTGTTGGCAAGTTGCCAAATAATATCTGTCTTGTCAACATACAGGCATCCTTGCTTTCTGATTTCCTCAAAAGACTGGATGCCTACAGGCAATTTTCTATCGTTTATCTCTACCATAATTCCTTTGCTTTGGTTTTCAAGTGCTAATTTACGATTATTTCCTCAAACTGCCATGTCTTTAATTACTTTTCTTTATGTGATGAGTCCCTTGGCAGATTAGCTTCCCAAAGTATATTATATTAAATGCCAATTTAATATATATTCTCTGACCATTTAATATATATTCTTTGACCATTTAATATAATATACTTTGGGATAGCATCAAACATGTTGAAAAATCAGGGTAAGACACCCTGACTTGTATATTGCCTATTACGGCAACTTAGGATATTTGCTGAAGTCGGGCTTGCGCTTCTCGAGGAAAGCGCGTCCACCCTCCTGTGCCTCGTCGAGCATATAATACAGCATTGTGGCATCGCCTGCAAGTTCCTGAATACCAGCCTGTCCGTCGAGTTCGGCATTAAGTCCTGCCTTAATCATACGTAGTGCGAGTGGCGAGCGTTCCATCATTATCTCGGCCCACTCTACGCATGTATCCTCAAGTTGGTCGAATGGAACGACCTTGTTTACCATTCCCATGCGCTCTGCCTCGGCAGCAGAATACTGACGACAAAGGAACCATATCTCGCGTGCCTTCTTCTGTCCTACGATGCGGGCAAGATAGCTTGCGCCGAAACCTGCATCAAACGAGCCAACCTTAGGACCTGTCTGCCCGAAGATGGCATTTTCGCTGGCAATGGTAAGGTCGCACATCAGATGCAGTACATGACCACCTCCAATGGCATAGCCATTAACCATGGCAATGACAGGCTTGGGCAGAGAGCGTATCTGCTTCTGTACATCGAGCACATTAAGACGTGGCACGCCATCGTCGCCTACATATCCGCCTCTGCCCTTTACATGCATGTCGCCTCCCGAACAGAATGCTTTGTCGCCTGCACCAGTAAGTATCACTACACTTATGTGCTGTGCTTCGCGACACCATGCAAAAGCCTGCGACATCTCCCATGTGGTACGAGGAGTGAAGGCGTTGCGGTAACGCGGACGGTTAATGGTAATCTTGGCAATGCCGTTGTACTCCTCGAAGAGGATTTCCTTAAAGTCAAATCCCTGTACGGGAGACCATTTTCTTGTTTCCATATTTTGACGTATTTATTGATATTTATATTCTACATTTTTATACAGAAGAACTTGTTTTTAAGACAGAAGAACAGTTTTTTTTGAAGACAGAAGAACAGATTTTTTTTAAAGACATAAGAACATAAGAACAGGTTTTTATTCTTAAAATTCTATGTCTTAAAACATATTCTTATGTCTTTAAAACAAAAGACATGTCCTTATGTTCTTATGTCTTTAAAACAAAAAACATGTCCTCATGTCCTTATGTCTTAAAACAAAAAACATGTCCTCATGTTCTTATGTCTTAAAAACAAAAAACATGTCCTTATGTCCTTATGTCTTAAAAACAAAAAACATGTCCTTATGTTCTTATGTCTTCAAAACATGTCCTCATGTCCAACATTCGGATTTGGTCATTTGAATTGTGGTGTATAAGTTCTGTATTTATGTTTTATTTCTATTTTCTCACTTCCAAAGTTAATCAAAAGTCCATCATCAATGCCAGTTGCCACAAGATAATTGACGAGCTGAACAGAATGAACAGTTTGAAGACACTGTACAGACTTAAGCTCAAGTATAAGACAGTCCTCCACGACAATATCAGCTTTAAAGTCACCAACAACAAAACCTTTATAATTCACCTTTATCAGCTTCTCCGTTTCATATTTTAGTCCACGTAATTTTAATTCCACCAACATTGCGTTTTTATAGACAGACTCCAGATAACCAGGTGCAAGCTCCATCCTTACCTTATAAGCACAATCTATCACTTCTTTTACAAGCTTATTTATATCCATAGTATTCCATTTTTTATATA
>ERZ1026846.41-NODE-41-length-91207-cov-32.543499_pt1 | contig 91207 bp, 60 predicted proteins | sample MGYA00380153_ERZ1026846 | MGnify/ENA primary metagenome ERZ1026846 (study PRJEB33269, sample SAMEA4719789) | human gut metagenome | biome: human-associated habitat; feature: organic feature; material: feces | place: Cameroon | collected 2013-10 ...
AGAACTCTTATACTTCTCAGATGGTTCGTACTATCAAGTACCTCGCTGAGTTGAAGTAATACCGCAGAAGCGATATTCAACAATATTATAGGCCTGGCATTGCAAAATGCCAGGCTTTTTTGCGTTTAACACCCGTATGAAACCTTATTTCGGGTCTTTAAGTGATGCTAAACTTCTTTTTTTCGCTTTCTTTGTTTACCTATATCAGAAATTTTTGTATCTTTGCCACCATGAAACAGACGATGATAACGATATTGGGTCCTACGGCAAGCGGAAAGACCAGTCTTGCTGCTGCCTTGGCTGCTGCCTTTCCTTCGCGTATGGACGGGATGGAAGCCGAGATTATCAGTGCTGACAGCCGACAGGTGTATCGCGGAATGGATATAGGAACGGGTAAGGATCTGGCCGACTATACTGTAGGGGACAAGCAGATTCCCTATCATCTCATAGATATCTGCGAGCCTGGAACCAAGTACAACCTCTTTCAGTATCAGCAAGACTTCTATGATGCCTATCAGGATGTTCGTAGAAGGGGTAGGTTGCCCATCCTTTGTGGCGGAACGGGGCTTTATATTGAGTCCGTGCTCAAGGGCTACCATCTCTCGCCTGTGCCTCAGAACCCTGTGCTTCGTGAGCGTCTTGCCGACAAGAGCCTGGCTGAACTTACAGAGATGCTGCAACAGCTCAAGGCAAGGAACAGCTCGCATATGCACAACCGCACCGATGTCGACACAGCCCAGCGTGCCATTCGTGCCATAGAGATTGAGACTTATAATGCCGAGCATCCCATGCCCGAGAGGGAGCTGCCATCGGTTGACTCCTTGATTATCGGTGTGAGCATCGACCGTGAGGCTCGTCGTGAGAAGATTACACGCCGACTGAGGCAACGCCTTGATGAAGGTATGGTCGATGAAATCAGATCGCTTCTCGGCAGGGGCATTCCTGCAGAAGACTTGATATACTACGGCTTGGAATACAAGTTTGTCACAGAATATGCGACAGGTAAGACTTCCTACGACGAGATGTTCCGAGGCTTGGAGATAGCCATACATCAGTTTGCCAAGCGACAGATGACATGGTTCCGCGGTATGGAGCGCAGAGGCTTCACCATACATTGGGTGGACGCCTTGCAGCCCATGGCAGATAAGGTGGAACAGATATTCGAGCTGACAGGCGACGTGGACAGGTAAATCTTGAAATATAAAAAACAAAATATAGATCATGGCGGTTAATGAAAACAAGTGGGGATTGCTCTATTGCCCCCGTAACGGGTGGCGTGAAGGAAAACGCTGGCTCAAGATAGAGAAGGTGTTGCGCCAGCAGCATATCGACTACGACTTTGTGCAGAGTGAGAACCAGAAAAGTGTGGAACGGTTGGTGAAGATGTTTATCAACAATGGCTATAAGACAATAGTCATTGTGGGAGGCGACTCTGCACTCAATGATGCCGTCAACTGTCTGATGCAGGTAGACAAGGCTACTCGTGAAGGGATTGCCCTTGGCGTAATTCCCAATGGCATGATGAATGACTTCGCCCATTTCTGGGGATTCTCCGACAGCGATTATGAGCAGACCATCAAATGGCTGAAACAGCGCCGTATCAGGAAAATCGACTTGGGCTGTATCCGTTATACGAACAAGCGCGACGAGAAGTGCCATCGTTACTTCCTGAACTGCATCAACGTGGGCTTGATTGCCGCTATCATGAATCTGCGCCGCAAGACCCATCACTTCCTGGGTTCCCGCACACTTTCGTTCATCTCTTCTTTTGTGCTCATGATTTTCCAGCGCCTCGACTACAAGATGCATGTCAAGATCAATGAGGATGAGATACAGCGCAGGGTGATGACCATGTGCATAGGTAATGCCTCAGGATATGGGCAGACGCCTAACGCCGTGCCCTATAACGGACTGCTCGATGTGTCGGTGGTGTATCATCCGCAGATCACACAGCTCTTCGAGGGATTCTATCTCTTCGTGCGTGGTAAGTTCCTCAACCATCGCAGTGTGCATCCTTACCGTACCCGTGAGGTGGAGGTGAAGGAGGCTTCGCATGCCCTCATCGGTGTGGATGGCCGTCTGATGAACACCCCTAAGGGTAGCTATAAGATAACGGTAGAGCAGGAGGTCATCAATTTCCTGATTCCTGCCTGATAAGAGGAGCGGGCAACTTGCTCCTCTTTTTTCGTATAAAGTGGTTGACGGCTGCCAGTCTGGGTGTTGTCAACATGCTGTTTTGCTCAAAAAGTAAGTTGATTTGGCTAAAAAAAACATGATAAAACAGAATTTCAACTATTTTTATCCGAAAAAACTTTGTTATACAACAAAAAATCGTTACCTTTGAACCAATCTAAAGTAATGTATTAAAAACTAAAACCTTAATATAGATCTATGAGTTATCTAAAATTCGAAAAGGCCCTGATGACTAACCTTCAAGAGTCATTACCCAAGGAGTTGTTGCGTACCAACCGCTCTGGTGCTTATTCGTGCTCTACGATTGTGGACTGTAATACCCGCAAGTATCATGGTCTATTGGTTGTGCCGGTTCCAGAACTGGACGATGACAACCATGTGCTCCTGAGCTCGCTCGATGTTACGGTGATTCAGCATGGCGCTGAATTCAATCTTGGACTGCACAAGTATCAAGGCAACAACTACAATCCGATGGGACACAAGTACATCCGCGAATTCGATTGCGATAAGGTTCCTACCACGTTGTATCGTGTGGGAGGCGTCATTCTGAAGAAGGAAGTAGTGTTCCAGCATTATGAGAACCGTATTTTGTTGCGTTACACCTTGGTGGATGGACATTCTGCCACTACACTGAGGTTCCGTCCTTTCCTTGCATTCCGCAGCGTGAGACAGTTTACTCACGAGAATGCAACTGCTTCAAGAGATTATGCTGAGGTCGACAATGGCATCAAGACATGTATGTATGCCGGCTATCCTGACCTGTTCATGCAGTTCTCCAAGAAGAATAATTTCATCTTCCAGCCCGACTGGTACCGTGGTGTGGAGTATCCCAAGGAGCAGGAACGTGGCTATGCTTCCAATGAGGACCTCTATGTTCCCGGCTATTTTGAGATGAACATCAAGAAGGGTGAGACCATTGTCTTTGCCGCTTCTACATCCGAAATCAAGTCGCGCAGTCTGAAGGCACTCTTCGACAAGGAAGTGAATGAACGTGCACCACGCGACAACTTCTTCCATTGTCTGGTCAATGCAGCCCATCAGTTCCATCGCCGCGAAAGCAACGACGACCGATACATCATTGCCGGTTATCCTTGGTTCAAGTGCCGTGCCCGCGACACGTTCATCTCTTTGCCTGGTCTGACACTCTCCATCGAGGAAGACGACTACTTCGAGTTGGTGATGAAGACCGCTATGAAGGGTTATTACGAGTTCATGGAGGGCAAGCCAGTCACCGTGCATATTGCAGAGATTGACCAGCCCGATGTGCCTTTGTGGGCAGTATGGGCTTTGCAGCAGTATGCCAAGGAGAAGGGCAAGGAAGCCTGCCTCAAGAAGTATGGTAAGTTTATCAAGGACGTAGTGATGTACGTGAAGAGCAATCATCACCCCAACCTGAAGCTGATGCCCAACGGACTTCTTTACACCGACGGCAAGGACAAGGCTGTGACATGGATGAACTCCACAGCCAATGGGCATCCTGTTGTTCCCCGTACGGGATACATCGTCGAGTTTAATGCCTTGTGGTATAATGCCCTTTGCTTCTGTGCCTCTCTGTGCGAGCTGGCAGGCAAGGAGAAAGATCAGCAGCAGTTCCTCGAGGCAGCCGAACTTGCCAAGCGGTCGTTCCTCGACACTTTCCTCAACGAGTATGGTTATCTCTACGACTATGTTGACGGCAAGATGATCGACTGGAGTGTCCGTCCCAATATGATATTCCCTGTAGCCTTCGACTACTCTCCATTGTCGCAAGACCAGAAGAAGCGTGTGCTCGACATCTGTACCCGAGAGCTTCTTACACCTAAGGGTCTGCGTTCACTCTCGCCAAAGAGTGGCGGATACAACCCTGTCTACGTAGGTCCGCAGAGCCAACGCGACTATGCTTATCATCAGGGTACAGCATGGCCATGGCTGGGTGGCTTCTATATGGAGGCAAGTCTGAAAATGTATAAGCGTACACGTCTGAGCTTCATAGAGCGCCAGATGGTGGGCTATGACGATGAGATGTCATGCCACTGTTTAGGCACCATCAGCGAGCTCTTCGATGGCAACCCTCCATTTACAGGGCGAGGTGCTATCTCCTTTGCCATGAATGTGGCAGAGATACTGCGTGCGCTCGAACTACTTGAAAAATATCAATATTAAATAAGGAGGACTGCAATATGAAAGTATTAATGTTTGGATGGGAGTATCCTCCTCATGTATTTGGTGGCTTGGCTACTGCCAATTTTGGTATCTCACAGGGATTGCATGCCCAGGGCGATGTGGATATCACTCTCTGCCTGCCTCATCCTTTTGGTGATGAAGACCGCAGTGCCGCTAAGATTGTAGCCATGAACTGTGTGCCTATAGCCTGGCGCGATGTCAACTATGACTATGTGCAGCAGCGTGTGGGCAACATCATGGACCCTAATGACTATTATCGTTATCGTGACCATATCTATGCCGATTTCAATTATATGAATGTCAATGACCTTGGCTGTATGGACTTTGCTGGTGGATATCCTTCCAACCTTCACGACGAAATCAATAACTATTCTGTCATTGCAGGAGTGGTGGCTCGTTCTGAGGAGTTCGACATCATTCATGCTCACGATTGGCTTACCTTCCCCGCAGGTATTCACGCCAAGAAGGTGAGCGGAAAACCTCTGTGCATCCACGTGCATGCCACCGACTTCGACCGTAGCCGTGGCAAGGTGAACCCTACTGTTTATTCTATCGAGAAGGATGGTATGGACAATGCCGACTGCATCATGTGTGTGTCAGAGCTTACCCGTCAGACTGTCATCAATCAGTATCATCAGGACCCACGCAAGTGTTTTGCCATGCACAATGCTGTTTATCCATTGAAGCAGGAGTGGCAGGACATTCCTCGTCCCGACCATAAGGGCAAGGAGAAGGTGGTAACCTTCTTGGGACGTATTACCATGCAGAAAGGTCCGGAATACTTTGTCGAGGCTGCCAATATGGTGTTGCATCGTACTCGCAATGTGCGGTTCTGTATGGCTGGTTCCGGCGATATGATGAATCAGATGATTTATCTCGCTGCAGAGCGTGGCATTGCCGACCGTTTCCACTTCCCGGGATTCATGCGTGGCAAGCAGGTGTACGAGTGCCTGAAAGACTCTGATGTCTATGTCATGCCTTCGGTGAGTGAGCCTTTCGGTATCTCTCCTTTGGAGGCCATGCAGTGTGGCACGCCTACGATTATCTCTAAGCAGAGTGGTTGTGGTGAAATCCTGACCAACTGTATCAAGGTAGACTACTGGGACATTCATGCTCTGGCTGATGCCATCTATAGCATTTGCCACAACGAGAGCCTCTTCGACTATCTGTCTGTGGAAGGCAAAAATGAGGTCGACCAGATAACCTGGGAGAAGGTGGGAGCACGCATCAAGGACCTTTACCTCAAGACACTGGGGTGGAAGTAAAGAGAACTGTTAAATGTTGAGTGTTAAATGTAAGTGTTTAATGTGAAATATTTAATGGGCTAATCACAAAGTTACAAAAAATCAATTCGCAAATTTATATGAAGACAATTTGTTTATATTTCGAGATACATCAGATTATCCATCTGAAGAGGTATCGTTTCTTCGATATCGGTACCGACCATTATTACTACGATGACTATGAGAACGAGCGTAGTATCAGTGACATTGCTGAGCGTTCTTATATGCCAGCCCTCACAGCTCTTGAGGATATGATCAAAGCCAACGGACAGTATTTCAAAGTGGCTTTCTCTATCTCTGGTGTGGGTATGGAGCAGTTGGAACTTCATGCACCACAGGTGTTGGAGAAGTTGCAGGACCTCAACAAGACAGGTTGTGTAGAGTTCCTTGCCGAACCTTACTCTCATGGCTTGGCTTCTCTCGTCAATGAGGAGAGCTTTGCTGCCGAGGTGAAGCGTCAGGCTGCAAAGATGGAGGAATACTTTGGCAAGAAGCCACAGGTGTTGCGCAACTCTTCGCTCATCTATAGCGATGATATCGGTTTGCAGGCATCACAGATGGGCTTTGCCGGTATGCTTACCGAGGGTGCCAAGCATGTGTTGGGATGGAAGTCTCCTCACTATGTTTACAACTGCGCTCTGGCTCCAAAGCTCAAACTCTTGCTGCGTGATGTGCGCCTGAGCGATGATGTCTCTCTGCGTTTCAACAACAGCAACTGGGACGGCTATCCACTCTTTGCCGACAACTATATCAATCAGATTGCTGCCCTGCCTCAAGAGGAGCAGGTAATCAATATCTTCATGGAGCTGTCTGCTCTCGGTATTGCTCAGCCTTTGTCAAGCAACATCCTTGAGTTCCTGAAGGCTCTTCCAGCTTGCGCCAAGGAGAAGGGCATCACCTTCTCTACTCCTATCGAGATTTGCAAGAAGATGAAGTCGGTAGGCGAGTTGAATGTTCCTGATACCCTGAGTTGGGTAGACGAGGAGCGCGATGTCAGCACATGGTTGGGTAACTCTATGCAGCGTGAGGCTTTCAACAAACTTTATAGTGTAGCCGACCGTGTTCGCATAGCCAACGATCCTCGTATCAATCAGGACTGGGATTATCTGCAGGCAAGCAACAACTTCCGCTTCATGACCACCAAACCAAGCAATGTGGGTCTTGACCGTGGTATCTACAGCGATCCTTTCGATGCTTTTACCAACTATATGAATATTCTTGGCGACTTCCTCAATCGTGTCAACGACTTGTATCCTTCTGATGTGGATAACGATCAGTTGGAAGGTCTTCTCACCACCATCAAGAATCAGGATGAGGAAATCGAGGTAAAGGACCAGGAGATTGTCCGTCTGCAGGCTAAGCTTGAGAAGATAGAGAAAGAGGCAGAAAAACTCCGTGCCGAGAAGAAGCCAGCTGCCAAGAAGACCGCTACTGCAGCCAAGGCTCCTGCCAAAAAGACTGCTACTAAGGCTCCTGCTGCAGCCAAGAAGGCTCCTGCAAAGAAAGCTGCCACTAAGGAAGAAACTACAGAAAAGAAATAAGAGTATAATCCTATAAATATAAAAAAGGCAATCTGTCAAACAGCAGATTGCCTTTTTTGTTGTACGCTCTATATTGACAGGTGATGAGCCTGTAGTGTACAGAGAGTAGGTTACTTCACAACGAATTTCTTGTTGTTGAAGATATAGATACCTTTCTTCAGACCTTCGGAACCTTTTTGTGCTACAACACGGCCGCTGAGGTCATAGATGTTGGTGTCTGCCATAAGCTTGGTGTCTGTTGTTATGTTAGTGATGGCACTCGTAACTTTTGTTCCCTTGAGGGTGATAACCCATGCTGCTTGAGCATCCTGTGGAGTAAAGGTCATGACTCCTGTAGCAGGTGTGGCTAATGTAATATCGTAGCTGGTGTCTGTGCTTGTGGTTGTAGTACGGCTTGGGAATCTGTATTTGTCATAAGCATAATTGACACCATCTAATTCTGATAAGTAGCAATTCTTATTATCTTCATTAGTATAACCTGCGAATGTAGCAGAGGTAATTGCTACATTTTCAGGTAAGTTGATTGTGAATTTTACTCCTTTGCTATACTTGATAGTATTGCTTTTAGCTGTGGCATAACCTTTGCTGGAAGTGATGGAACAACCATTCTTGAAATTCCATGTTGTTTCTGTTGAACCATTTGACAAACTGCAGGTATTTGCTGCCAAAGTATATGTAACGTCTCCTGTTTCTCCTGGAGTAGGATCTACAGTTGAGCTACCAGTGTAATCACCTGTGAGATTATTTACTTCGTATTGAGTAGTAATAAGTTTTCCATCCTTGCTATTGGTTATCTTGCATCCATTCTTAAATGTGATGCCATCCACAAATGCAAGGAACATACCTTTTTGGGCTTCTACTTGAACATTATCAAAGGTTATGTTCTTAACATGGCTCTCCGGCAAACCATAGATGTAGATAGGAAAATATCCCTTCGCACTTGTATTGTATGGAGTACCTGTAGATGTCACATTCTGAATAAGAATGTCGCGGAAGGCAGGTGTCTTTGCGGTTACTTCTGCTGCTGTGGCTTCAGATGGAATTGGCTTTGTACTCAGATTGTACCAAGTTTCGATATAAATAGGGTTTCTCACTCCTGTCATTGTACAATTACGGAAAATGAGATTATATACATCGCCACTTCTATCACGTTGTGATTTCAAGCGGAATCCACTATCTGTATTATTGAAAGTGAGGTCCTCATAAATAATGTCATGCATGTTATTGGTGAAACTGCCAAATGATGCACCATGTCCTGTGCCCATTTTACAATTCCAGACGTGTACATACTGTGCATCATCATCGCAAACCACGTTGTCATCACCTGTACTGATGTTACAGTCGTAGATGTTTACATGGTGTCCCCAGATAGAGATTCCATCTGTGTTGTGTGATGGCTGTTCTGTCTTTGTATCTGAGGCAGGATTATAAATCGTCACATCATGGATAGTTGCATCGCTTGCCTTACCACTATTGCTGATGGTAAGATTTACACCTGGTGTGTTCTGAATCTTTATATTTCTAACCATGAAACGAGAACCCTGTTCGAAGCGGATCATAGCTCCTGGGTTGAAAGTCTCCTTGTTGTCGCGAGCCTTCCACCAGCGTGCACCCTGTCCGTCGATGATAGATGTTTCGCCTTCACCCTCGATTACAATGTCGCTTTGATTCTTATTCTTACAACCAATAAAGAGAGTCTTGTTGTTAGGAGCCTTACCATATTCCACGAGCTTCAGGGTAGCACCTGCGCAAAGGTGGAGTACGGTCTTAGACTTGATGCTGAGTACCTCGGTTTTGCTGGTCATCTGGTCTGTGCTGCCAAACATCCATGTACCAGCAGGAATTACTACCATACCGCCAGTAGTAGGAACAGCATCCAGTGCTTTCTGAATAGCTTTGGTGTTATCAGCTGCCGATGTAGATGCACCATAGTCTTTGATGTTAAACGTATTTGTCGATGTGATGGCTGGCAACTGTGGTAACTCAACTGCTGTCCATCCCTCAGGAGTATTCTGAGCATTTTTCTCAGCGGTGATTCCCGCAAAAGTCTGTGCCTTTGCGAGTACGGGTAATGTCATAAGTGCTGCAAGCACCATGTTTTTGAAAAAAGTCTTGTTCATAAATTAGGCTTATATTTATTATATTGCAAAATTACAATTATTCTATATATAATAAGGTGTAAACCTCAGAAAATTATACGAAAACGATTACGTATATGGAATTGAACTTTCGCAAGTTTTGCTCCACACGCCCTGAAGGGGCTAAGAGCTTTTGGGCCTTCTGCCCGTACATAAACCACTTGCGAAACTTGAGTTCACTTCCTCTTCGATGAATCTACGAGTTCAGTCTTGTTCTTTGGAAGTAGGGGAGTGGTAATGAAATAAAAAAGTGCAATGCCCAATGTTAGCATTGCACTACCTATGCGCTTATGATTTCAATTTCTTGATTTCCTCTATAGATAAACCTGTGGATTTTGCAATGACCTCTAATGGTGTATTGTATGCAAGGAGATTGAGGGCGATTTCTTCAGCTTTTTCTTTTTTACCTTCAGCTCTTCCTTTTGCTTCTCCTTTTATTATTCCTTTTTCCTCTGCATGCTTATATACTGCATAATTGTCCCACATGACCATCATGCTGTTGTCGTATTTCTCCTGCTCTTCTTTTGTCAGGGTCTTTGAGTCTGCTATTTCTGCCAGTCTCTTGAATATTTTGTGCTGAGCCTCAAAAGGCATTTTCTCTAAAGTCTCCATATGCTTCAAATTATAAATCCAACAATCTAAAAACGTATTACACTCCTCTTCTTTCTTTTTGAAAAGGGGCATCACCAAGTAGATGAAACGGATTTTGTTAGAATAAACTTCTCCGCTTTCTTTGTCTGCCAGCACAACGTCTGTTCTAAACTTCTTAGGTGTATTTTCGTCTACATCGAAGTTCATGAAGCAGATTACGTAAACAGGCGTAAGATGGTAGTCCCATTGTCCTTTTACGCCTTGGTCAACTATCGTTTTAGAAGCATAAAACAGAGAGCGGTCTATGAAATAAGCCTGACTTTTGTTTTGCATCTCGACGATAATGTGCTCGCCAGTGTCAGTTGTACAAAAGACATCGTATATGATTCCTCTTTGGTCTTTTGTTTCCGGCAACATTTCCTTGTCCTTAAACTTGACATTAGTAATGTGTTGTTCTCCTAAGAGAAGTTGGTTTAAGAATTCTATCAGCAAGTCTTTGCTGTATTCTTGACCGAAGATTCTCTTGAACGACCAGTCTGAGAAAGGGTTGATGTATCTTGCCATATTTTAACTATTTTAATACCTCGCTGCAAAGATACATTTTTCTTTTGTAACTTCCAAGTGAAACAACAAAAAAAGTGCAATGCCCGATGTGAGCATTGCACTTCCTTTATAGTTTGTTATAGCGAAGCATCTTGTGGATGCTTGCTATTTGCTTATTCTGCTTTGTACCAGCGTGGGTCACCGATACGGTCGTCTATCTTCATTGTGAAGTTGTGGTTGGCAGGATCAGTGAAGATCTCATCTGATGTCAAGCTGCCTGCAGCGAACTCCTTGATGTCGTTAGAACCGTAAACACAATCCTTTGCACGCATAGATTCGTTGATAACAATAGAACCTGTAGTGCGGACACCTCTTGCTGCTGCATCCATGGACATACCAAGAACAGTTCTGATGATAGTCAGGTTGGTGCTCAACTTGTTGGAATCCATGAAATACTTACTACCGGCAACGTTGTTGTAGAAGGTACAGTCGCTGATAGTCACGCCGCCAGAGATAGCAGCCTTCAACTGGATGAAGTTGTGGCTTGTAGTATCGAATGTAGAATTCTTCAATTCCAACTTACCTACATTTGTGTTGACATGACCGATGTAGAATACTGGGTAACCACCACCAGTAGACATGTTAGTCATCACGCAGTTGTCAACCAAAATCTTATCAACGCTAACTACACCACCCTTTGTACGGAATACAGAACTTTCGAAGCCAGAGAATGTACAATCTGTGAATGACAATTCACCTACTGCAGCATCTTTATCCTGATTGATGAGGTATTGGCAACCTGTATCCTTCATACTTACGTTCTGGAAACGGATGTAAGCGTGTGAGCCTGCGATGTCGAGGCACTTCTTCCAGTTCAAAACAGGTTTGCTCTCGCCAGCCAAGCCGAAGAATGTAACTGAAGCACCCTCAGGAATCTTTACGTTGGCATCTGTACCATCCTCTGCTTTAGAAACCAGAGTGTAAGTCTGACCAGCCTGCAAACCGATGGTAATAGCAACATTGGTCTTACCAGTCTTCTCCTGAGCAGCTGTTACGATGTTTGCAATCACGTCGTTGTTGATGGTTGTGATAGATGGATCCAACTCTACCTTCTCGTCACCAGCAGGCATTGCAGCTGCAGTGCTTGCTGTAACAGAACCACGCTTTGTGTCATTGTAATAGATGTTGATGGTGTAATTGGTTGAAGGTGTCAAACCTGTAATGGTATAGCGGCCTGCAGCCTTTGCCTCGTCATCCAACTCGATGGTGCGTGGCTCCTGTCCTTCCTCTTCTGTACCATCTGATACAGTCAACTTGGTAACAGCCTTGCTTGCGTCCCAAGATACGGTGATGAAGTCTTCGCCACGATCAGCGTTTGCTACAGCATTCATGATCTGTTCTGACTTGGTCTTGAAGGTAGTCTTTGTGCTTGAAGCATAGTGTACCCAATGGCTGGCAGTCTTCTGAGAAGAGAGCGCACGTATACGGAGTGAGTACTCTGTATCGCCGATAAGACCAGTGATGGTATAAGGACTGTTATCAGTCTCGAAGGTAAGCACCTCGTCAGAATTGTCCCATGCCTCATCATTTTCCAAAGTTGCAGTAGTCACTTGAATCTCAAATTTCTCTGCACCATTTGCCTTCATCATGCCGGCATCGAAGGTGACTTCAGCCTCAGTGTCTGTTGGATCTACTGACAGAGATGTTGCGCTAAAGCAGCGGTCTAAGGTTGGGTCGATGTCCCAGTCCATCTTGTCAGTACAAGAGACCAATGTTGCAGCGAGCAACATGATGGCCCAAACTGAATATTTTATTGTTTTCATTGTTGTCTTTTGTTAATGATTAGAAACCATAAGAGTTTGCCAAAGCGTTTCTTGAGTCGGCAATAGTCTTGGTGTAGATAGGCAAGATGTAACGGTTCTTCACACCATGGTCAGGTGTTTCTAATGTACCGTCGATGCTTGTACCTACAAGACCTGCACTGATGGTCTTCAGGTTTTTAGTATACTCAGAGTCAGATTTGTCTCTTGCCTCTTCGTCTTTATAACCACAACCTGTAGCTTTGTTATCATAGTCATTCTCGGTCTTGCCATTCTCTAAGCCATACCAAGCGATAGAACTCTCGTCGATGCGAGTCTTGGTGGCATCGGTATAGTTGAAGTAGATAGTGGTAGGCCACTCCATACATTTCTGAGCATACTCAGCCTTAGCTTCTGCTATTTTGCTTGCCAGCATACCCCAACGTACGAGATCCCACTTACGTGCACATTCGCCAGTCAACTCCCAAGCATTCTCCTGAGCGATATCGTTCAAGAACTGCTCCTTGTTGTGGTTGGCAGCAGCCTGCAAGAAGTCACCTTCGATAGAAGTATCGTTGTTGCTTTCCTTCACACCACGGTTATGAACCATAGCCAAAGCCTGAAGTGCTGTCATGCCTGCATCGCCCTGGTAGTTGCCATTGGCACCAGCCAACTCGTTCATTACCTCAGCATACATCAACAGAACCTGTGAGTAACGCATCTTTACAACGTTAACACCAGTGGTTACCTTATCTGTAGAAGCCTTTGCAGCAGCCTTCCACTCTTCGCCCATCCACTCAGGACGCCACTTACCAATAGTGATGCCGAATGGCTTCACGCTCTGCTTGTCTGGCTTCACATCTCCAAAACCTTCTACTGTTTGACCATTTAATTCTCCATACTGTACAGGGCAGCATGTTACGTTGCGACGAGTATCCTCTTTCTCGTAAGAGTAGAGGAGGGTAGCTGTGGTATTCAACTTACCAGAAGAGTTACCTTTTTTGCCAAATTCTGATGTAGAACCTTTGATTCGCTTACCTACTGTATAGCCAAGCTCACCTGAAACATTCAGCAACATAGGAAGCTCGAAGATATTCTCTCGGTAAGTCTGGTCGAGTTGACGCGCATTGAGAAGCTGCCACTCGTTCTTGAAACTTGGGTTCATACTGTGCTTACCACTATTGATGAGTTCAGTCAGCTTAGCCAAAGCCTTCTCGTAGTATACCTTACGGGTAGCCTCGTCAGGACGCTGAGTAGGGTAGGTAGGATCTGAGAACTCTGGGAGAGTCTCGTAACCTTCCTTAGCACTTTCACGGATAGCATAGCCTGCACGAGTCAGTGCTACCTGTGCATAGAGCGCATCAGCATAGCCCTTGGTAGCATGCTCGGTAGTATAGTTGCCTGTACCTGCCCATGGTAGCAAGTTAGAAGCCTCTTCCAAGTCTACAAGCAGACCATCGAGAATTACATCACGGTCGGTCTTTCCCTCGTAGGCATCGCTCAAGTCTGGCTTGGTAGCAGATGTCTTGTAAGGTACATCACCCCAAAGGCGAACCAAGTCGAGGTAGAGCATAGCTCGAAGAGTCAGTACTTCGCCCAAGTAGCGCTTCATGGCTGTTTCTTCAGCGATAGAACTGCTACGGATACCCTCGATGGCTTTGTTGCAATATTCGATACAGCCATAGATGTTGGTCCATGTTGTACCCAAGTTAGCCCATCCGTCTGCAGTACCATTGTAGTTCATGTAACCACGCTCGTTAGAAGATGTTGAGGTTGATCCCAAACCATCGATTAACTCGGTATCTGTGTTGGCACCGTATGAGATGGTCATACGGTTGGCATACATATTATCCTGTCCGAAATCACCATAAATTTTGTTGATTTCAAGACCTGTGAAATAGCTTGAGTTGAACACGTTCTCTTGGTCCAGAGCTGAGTCAGCTTTCTGATCAAGGAAGTCGGAGCAACTTGTCAGCATGACACCCATTGAGAGTGCTGCTATTCCTAATATCTTTTTCATATTTTGTTTTCTCCTTTGTCTAAATTAGAAAGTCACGTTAATACCAGCTACGAAAGAACGGCTCTTTGGATAAGCTGCGTAGTCGATACCTGGTGTCATAGGATTGCCCTTAGAAGATGTGTCCACCTCTGGGTCGTAACCACTGTAGTTGGTGAAGCAGTATACGTTGTAAGCAGTGAAGTATACACGTACGCTCTCAAGCCAAGCTTTCTTTACCCAGTTCTTAGGCAATGTGTAACCTACGGTAATGTTGTTGATGCGCAAGAATGAAGCATCCTCCAAGTAGGTATTCAAAATCACCATATTGCTGTTGGCTGCTGGATTCCATACGTTAGCATTGGCGTTGATCTCGTTGAGACGGCTCATCAAGCCCTCAACACCACCATAAGCTTCTACAGTTGACCTTGAAGGACGACCGAGGTTCAAACCATTTTCTGGGTCTACCCATGTGTAACGATTGTTAGAGTTGTAATCATTGATAATGTTCCAACCTGGAGAAGAATTGCTGTAGAAAGAAGCACCCTGAGCTGTAGCATTGTAGATCTTGTTGCCCAAAGAATAGTTACAGAAGATGTTGAAGTCGAAGTTACCGAAGTTAGTCTTCCACATACCATCGAAACCGAAACCACCAGTTACTTCAGGAACGGTATTGCCCAAGCGCTGGAAGACAGGATCACCATTCTCATCACATTCTACCTTGGCACCACCAGGATAGAGAGAACCACCAAACTTAGAGTAAGATTTGTTATTTACGTCACCACCTACATGACCGTCAGCCTCTGTAGCCAAGCGCCACTTGGCACCATCATAGATAAGGTCGCCTGTGCCTGTTGCAGGGTCGAATACGGTATAGAAACCTTGCTGCTTGTAGCCCCAAAGCTCACCTAAGCGGCCACCTTCCTCGAGCAGGAAGTCACCATTACCCTTGGTTACCTTGGTACCACCCCAGCTTGATGTCTCAAAGTGCTCGCCACCTTCCAACTTGTCAATCTTGTTCTTGTTGTAAGAGATGTTGAAGTTGAAGTTGAGGTTAAACTTCTTGCTGTCTATGATAGCAGCATTCAGTGCCCACTCAATACCCTTGTTAGAGGTAGTACCTACGTTCTGGTACTGACGCTCATAACCTGTTGCTGAAGGCAAAGTCTGAAGCATCAACAAGTTCTTGGTTGTATTCCAATAGAAGTCCAATGTACCGTAGATGCGGCCACGGAGGAAACCGTAGTCGATACCGAAGTTACGGGTTGTAGTGGTTTCCCACTTCAAGTTAGGATTGTAGAGAACGGTCTTGCCGTTAGCCTTATAAGACTCGAGCATACCAGTGTTCACCTCATTGAAGCCTGGGTGCTTGCCAGCAGCATCAGCCACGCCATAAGTAGGAGAAAGCATACCAGAAGGGATGCGGTTATTACCTGCTGTACCCAAAGAGAGACGAAGCTTCAAGTTAGAGAGCCACTTGTCGGCACCCTTCATAAACTTCTCGTCAGACATACGCCATGCCAAAGCCAATGATGGGAACAAGCCCCAACGATTGCCCTTACCAAACTTAGAAGAACCATCCTCACGCAGAGTGAAGGTCATCAAGTACTTGTCTGCCAAGGTGTAGTTGATACGACCGAAGAAAGAAAGCATATTGTCCTTAGCCTTGATGTCTACCTCGTTGCCAAGAGTGCTTTCTGCTGTATTGGTGAAAGAAAGAATCTGATCGATAGTGAAATCAACAGGGAAGTCTACTGATGTGCTGGTACGTGTAGTCTGCATATCAGAGCTCCACTCATGACCAATCAATACGTTCAGGTGATCACGGCCACCGAAGAGCTTATTGTTGTCATAAGTCAAAGTATTGGCGTTGCGCCATGACTTGTATGTGTCGCGTACGAACTGAGCTTGAGGACGACCATTGTGACCAAACTTAGAGTTGTTAACAGCCAAAGCAGTCCATGCCTGGTCTGTGTCATAGTATTTCCAGCCATAGCCAAACTCGGTCTTGGCTGTCCAGTGCTTGAATGGTTTCCATGTCAGAGCAGCATTGTAGTTCTGCTGGAAACGTGTCTGCAATTTGTAAGTACCATCCAGACGCTCCATTGGTGAGCGGCGTGAAGAAGATGAGTTTTCCTCGTCTTCATCAGCAGATACCAACTCCTGGATAGGAGCGAAGGTGATGGTCTGTGCTACGGTTGAGTTGGCTGCATTGCTATCATTGGTGTCAGCACCACCGCTAAGGCCCTTGATCTTCTGGTATGCCATACGAGCATTAAAGTCGAATGTAAGCCACTTGTTGAGCTTGGCCTGCAACTTAGCACCGATGTTGTCCTTGTTGTAGCCAGATTTCTCCATGATGCTGTTCTCCTGATTGTGAGCATAGCTTACATTGTACTTGAAGTCCTTGCTACCACCACTTACGTTGGCATTGTAGATAGCCTGTGTACCTGTACGACCGAATACCTCATCCTGGAAGTTGTGACCTGCTCTTGATTTCCAGATGTCATAGTCTGCATAGTTACCATAGTTGCTACCACCCAGGTTTGATGGGTTGTTGCTGGCGCTTGCAGTTTCGTACTGGTAGAGTACGAATTCATAAGGATTGAGAACTTCGATTTCCTTTGCGTTCTTCTTCCAGCCGTAAGATGCGTTGAAGTTTACCTGAGTCTTACCTTCAGAACCACTCTTGGTAGTAATGATGATAACACCATTAGCACCACGGGCACCATAAATAGCTGTAGAAGAGGCATCCTTCAAAACGTCGATGGTTGCAATTTCGCTGGGAGCGATATCGCTGATAGAGCTTACAGGGAAGCCATCGACAATGTAAAGAGGAGAGTTGTCCTGTGACAGAGAACCACCACCACGTACACGAATCTTCACATCAGCATCAGGTGAACCTTCAGTTGTGGTGATGTTCACACCAGCCAACTTACCGGTCATAGCCTCGCTGACGTTAGAAACAGGAACGTTGGAGATTTCCTTAGAAGAAATGGAAGACACAGAACCAGTCAAGTCCTTCTTCTTTACTGTACCGTAACCGATAACGACAACATCGTTAAGGCTGTTGGACTCGTCCTCGAGCTTAACGGAAACGGTTGATTTACCTGCAACATTCACAATCTGAGTCTTCATACCGATGTATGAAATCTTCAGTTTCTTACTGTTGCCTTTCAATGTTAAGGTGAAATTACCATCAATATCGGTAGCAACGCCATTGCTCTGCACACCCTGCTCGAAGACAGAGGCGCCGATAACTGGCTCGCCCGTATTGTCGATAACTGTACCCTTTACGGTTTGCGCAGATAGGCTTGCTGCAAAAAACAGCATGATGCTAACCAACGCAATTCTAATTTGTTTTAAATTACCAGACATACATTTATTTGGTTAGATTAGTAAAAAAATATATTTCTTCGCTGCAAAGATACTATCTTTTTTGGTTTTTTAATAAATATGGTGTGTTAAAATCTACGTAAACGTTTTCAATATTTGCGTAAAAAAAATTTTTACGTATAAAAAACAAAAGGTGCAACACCCACGAACGGGCATTGCACCTTTTTTATTTATTCAGTAAGTTTCTTTTACTTCAGTACCACTTTGCTGGTCTTCTTGCTGCCGTCAGTCATGGTCTTTACGATGATGTTGATGCCTTTCTTGAGGTTAGAGAGTTGAGTGCCGTCAACACCAAAGATTGCCGTCTTGATGACTGTTGCTGACGATGTCATGGTGTTATTGATTCCTGTACTGACATTGCCGGTTGCAGTACCGAAGCCACCCATACCATTTGCAGCACGAACCGTGAAGGATGCTTTGTCATCATTTACAGTCAACGAATTCTCTTTAGTCAGCGTATAGAATTTGCCGTCTTTTGCTACGAGATACATCTTCGCATCACCAGTCCATGAAAGTTTGCCGTCCTTTAATGTTGTGGCTGTGGCAGTAGCCTGAGCTGCTTTAGCTTCTGGTTTCCAGTCGCCGAATACCGCATCGAGGGTGTATGTTGCAGTTTCTTCCGCTGTCAGAATGATGTTCTCCTCGTTCTTCAATGTCTTGCCGTCTGATGTCTTGAAGATTACCTTTTTCTCTGCAGGAGAGAATACGTTGCCTTCTGCATCCTTCAATACGTCGAGGCGGAACTTGTCTGCCATCGCAGAGCCCATCGCGTTGATGTTGAAGTAAGCATACTGCTTGTCGTCGTTCAGGATTTCATCCTTTTGATTGACCGTTGTATTGAGCCATGTGAGTCGAGTAATATTGTTCCACGAACGACCCAGACTGAAGTTTGATGCTTTGTTTTCGATGGTACAATCTTTGAAGATGTATCCCCATTCACTCTTGCTGTTTGGAGCAGCAATCACGTCAGTACCGTTCTTTTCATTTTCCTTGCGGCTCTCGTTTACGAAGAGTACACGGTTGAAATATACATCGCCGCCACCACAAACATAGTCCACTGTGCCGTGAATCTCTGAGTCCTCAAAGTAGAACTGGCCCATTCCGTTTGGCTCATTACTATAGTAGGTATCTTGGTAAGACAGCATCTTCACGTTCTTACAGATGGTCTGTGTACCACGATCCTGGAGGCAGACAGCACGACCGGCTGAACCGCTCTTGTAGTATTCCAATGCATTCTGCAGGGTGATGTCCTGTACATAGAGGTTGTTGCTTGTGTTGAGAAGAGTGGCTGTAGTACCGATGCCTTCGTTCTCGATAGCAGGCTTGTTGACGATGATGGTGTTGTCCATGCTCTCACCGATGATAGAGATGTTGTTACCACTAATCTGAGTGAGGCACTTGTCTCCCAAATCGTATGTTCCGTTTGGTAAGAAGATGTATGAACGTGGAGCGTCAGCTGCTGCGTTAGCTGCATTGACGATTTCCAGTGTTGTGATGAAACTCTTTGTATCACCAGCCTTTACTGTGTACCAGTTGCCTTCTTGCGCATAGGCTGGTTCTGTCATGTTCACAATGCTGAGGCAGTGGAGATAAGCATTGGCTGCGAATGTAAGTGTGTATTCGCCACTTTCTGTAGAGTTGTTCTGCAGGATAGTGCTGAGACCATCCTTGGTGGCCTTGGCATCTACACTTGCAATCTCATTACCTTTAGGGTCTGTCAATGTGATGTTGCCTGTGGCTGAATATAGGCAGAGATCCAATTTGAGGTAACCCTTGCCGCCCATCAAGATTTTAATCTTGTCACCAGCAGCAAAAGACCAGCCATGTGTAGTATCGTGCCATTTTCCATTGCCTTCTATGCAGAATGCCTCATGGTCGTCTGCACAGAAACCTTCTTTCTGAAGGTTGAAGTCGTAGCGAGACGTTGTGTTGGCTGTTTCGATGTCGGTAACGACAGCATAGAGTTCAGTGTCTGCTGTGATTACTGATGATGTAGTATATTTCTTTTCATCCTGCTTGAGAGAGGTTGCCCATCCACGGAATTTCTTGCCCTCAGTTACGGTAACCTTTTCTTCTGCCTCTTTCTTGAAATAACCAATTTCGGCATCCTGTTCAACCTTTTGGGTGCCGATAGGTGTTGTTCCGTCTATATTATAATAGGTGAGAGTGAAATCTGGCTTGAATGCTACTGTCAACTCGTATGTTGCTTCATCACCATTAGCTTCTACTACGATTGAAACAACGGTCTTTTGATTGTTGCCCTCTCCGGTAGTCGTATAGGTTGTGCTCTTGATGGTTCCGTTGTCTGCGGTGATGTCTGTAAGAGGATTACTCTCACTGATGAGTGTAGCCTTCTTTGAGATAAGGATGGTTGCCAATTGTTTGCCTGTAGCGTCTTCATTGAAGATGTCTACTGCTTGATATTTTTCTCCGTTGAGGCTGAAACTTCCGAGCATAGGGGTTTTGCTCATATCTACATTTCCGTAGATAGCGAGGTCGGTAACGTAAGCGTTTTGACCGAGAGCAAAGTTCTCGAACTTAATCTGACAGTTGGTACGGTTTATGTCGAGTGTCAGGTCCTCGCCCTTGGCACTTGCGATAGCTACATTGTGGATTACTACCCAGTCTGCATCTCCGTCACCCTTTACAGATACCTTGATACCACGATTGCCACCTGTTGCTGCCTGATGCAGGGTGATCTTGGTGATGCTTGCCAATGGAGAGGTTACTACGTTCGGTTCTGCAGCACTGTATTCGCCAGTGTATTTGGCAGTCTGCATGAAACCGGTAATTCCTGGGAACTTCGCATTGGTACCTGCTGGGTAAACACCCACACCATTGAATGTAAAGCTGAGTTCCTCCTTGCTGTAGAGGGTTTTCACCTTTACCACCTCGTTGGTAGCCTTGGCACGGTCGATTGTCTCCCAATTGGTAAAATCGGTAGAGTAGAGTGCCTTTTCTTGAATAGTACTTACGTGTACTACCTTTATCTGATAGAGATAACAGCCGCCAGTTGCTACAATCTCAACATAGCCCTTAGCCACTTCTGCTGTTGTAGCTTTGTGGTCAGTAGCGTCTTCTGTTGCAGCTATACCACCGATGGTATAGTTGTGGTAGTTAGGGTAACTGGTTACAGTGACGATATCCTTCGCTGACTTGACTGGTACCTGAAGGATGGTTCCTGTGTTGAACTGTGCATCGGTATCTCTTCCTTTCAGTTTTCCATTGGTAGCATCTACATGTAGTAGAATGCCATTAACGGAAGAGGCTACGTCTCCCACTTTACCTTGAAAATTTGTTGCGGTATTGATACCTTCAGGTACATTGTGCTGAAAGTCCCAAATCGCCGTAACATCTTGTGCTTTTGCAATGCATGCAAAGACAAGTAACAGACATGATAGTCCGAGTCTTAGTAGATTTCTTTTCATTTGTTTGTACTTTTTTAGGTTGTATATATTTGTTTATTGATTCTAAAATTAATTCTCAAGATAGATAATAAGGCATCAAGTTTTTTTTTTACTTTGCCGCAAAGATACAGCAAAAAGCTGATACTTGCTGTACCTTTTTATAATTATAAGTACGTAAACGTTTACGGTGTTTTCTCACTCCCCAGTCTTGCATTTTTTACGATTAAGTTGTACTTTTGCATCGTAGTCATATCAAAGACTAATTTCTAAAACATAAAACAAACAAAACAAACTAAAAACAAACGATTATGAAGAAATTCTTTACTCTTATTGCCGCTGTCGCAATGGCAGCAAGTGTGAACGCACAGACGTTGTCGTTCGATACCGATTATACAGCTGGTAATGTGCCTGCTATTATTTCTGCAAATGGATTGGTGTTGAAAGTTGTTGATACAAATGCCAAACTTGTTGTAGATCCAAATTCGGCTTATTTTGGTACTGCTGATTCTTATCAGAAGTTTGATAAAAGATTGAAATCTGGTGGAAAGTCTTCATCAAAGAATAATTTGACTCTTACTTTGCCTTCAGATGGTACTCTTAAAGTATATGCTCGTACAGGATCTTCTTCTGCTACAGACCGTAATGTTATATTGACACAGAATGGTACCGAATTGGCTAATAAGATACTCTTAGAGTCAGAGGCTGTTTCTGTTAACATGATGGTTAATGGAGAAGAAGTAGCTAAGAAAGTTTATCCTGCTGTCTCTGTTGCAGTAAAAGCGGGTGATGTGTCTATCACTTATCCAATAGGTAGTATCAATTTCTATGGCTTTGAATTCGTAGCTGCAGGCACTTCTGGTATTTCAAACATCAATGCTTCTGAGGCAGCTAATGAGGGCGCTACATTCAACCTTCTCGGTCAGAAAGTGGCAAGCAATGCCAAGGGTCTTGTTGTCAAGAACGGAAAAAAGTTCATCAACAAGTAATTTCGTTTTCCCTTGCAGGACTTCGTTCCTGCAAGTCGCAAAAAATATAAGGTCTTCTGTTTCGGCAGAAGACCTTTTTTATATCTCGGTTCGGTGTCATGTTGATTCAGGAGGCGTAAAGCGATAAGGCTCCTGGTATCTCTTCCTGCGCTATCAATCAGCACAAATTAATCAAGTCGAAATACATGATGCGGGTATTTAATGAGGAATCAGGTTTTAATCTTCTGTATTGTTTTTCTTGTTCTTCATTACTAAACATCATCTTGAAACCATTCGACTCATAAAACTTTATAGTAAAAGGATTATTGTAGGCGTCAACTAATACAAAACGGCAACCCGTTTTATTGTTTGGTTCAACAAACCAATACTTGATAAAGTTTATGATTTCACTACCAACATGCTTCGAATGAATTTTCTTATTAACCCCTAAACGTCCAATCAAGACAGCAGGATAATTACGACAAGTTTTCTGATAAGGTATATCATGCTCAATTTTCTTCTTGCGTGCATTAGGTAAATCGTCAACTCTTATACTGGCATTGGAAATTGTAAACGCTGCAATTGTATCTTCTTCCAATGAACGAAGCTTATACAAATAGGTTTTACCAAGCAACTGCTGATAGTAAGCAAAACTATCATTAGCAAAAAAATCATCTAAGTCTGCATCTCCACAAGTAAAATCACCTAAATCGGCTAACGTTTCCATGCGACAGAGCTTGCAGTTCTCGCTCAAGAACCCCATATCTATAGATTTGAATGTGACAATATCTCTTTTACCAAATTCATACCTTTCTCATAACTCGAACGTCGGGGTGTATTATTCTTTTTACGTTCAAGCATGTTCTGATATGCTTTGGTTGCCTGAGCCTCAAATTTCTCAGCCACGTCACCAGTTAAGACTGGAATAGTTGTAATTTCTAATGCCATAAAAATCCTCCTTAATTTATCTATTAATTATCTTATCGGCAAAAGTAGCAATTATTATCGAAACAACAAAACTTTTAGTAAGAAAAGTGACAAAAAGCAGTGTGTGAGGACGCAACGAAATAAAAAAAGCCTCCTTGCTGGTAGGATAGACTTACCAACAAGGAGGCTTAGCTGCGTAAGAGTAACGATGCTCTTGATAGAAAAATTACTTCTGTACGAACTTCTTGCCAGCCTTAATGACTACACCCTTGTATGCCTTACCTACCTTCTGACCTGCGAGGTTGAATGCAGGAGCATTCTCCAGTGTTGCATCGGTTGTGATGTTGTTGATGCCAGTGGTTACACCATTCAAAGAGTAGAGTTGATTATTCTTATCAAGTTCGTAGGTTTCGCCGTATTTCTTCAACTGACCCTTTACGATGACTACGTCACCCACTTTGAGTTGGTCAGCAGATGTGAAATCAGCTCCCTCTAAGTATTTTCCGCTGTAAACATTCAGTTCGTTTGTAGCTTCGCCATCATCTGAAATGTTGTATGTCAAGCTTTTATATTGGGTGTTGAGTGTACCTACACTTGAGATAATACCCTTTACATAAACTTCAGTAGATAAACCTTTACCTGCGTCAATCAGCTGTTTTGCCTTTGCTACAGTATAAGCTGTCTCAGGAGTGTTTGAAATGTCAACGATGATAGGAGCATCACCTGCCTTGTAATATTCAACAGTTTTTACGGTAACTAAACCATTAGTTCCCGCATCTTTTTTGCAATCGAATATCAGTTTGTAATAGCAGTTTTCTTTTGGTGTTTTAATTGTGAATACGGCATCTCCTGCTACCAACTTTTCGAGGTTGACTGTCTCTAAAATAGTATTGCCTTCTTTGTCTGATGTAACTTCAAGTTTGATAGAATTGACGGAAGTAGCTTTGATGTTATCAATATTAACCACAACAGAAGAAATGGCTTTATCAATAGCAAAATCAGTAGTAATGGTTCCTACAAATGCACCTTTCTTTCCACCACATTTTATAAATGTCCAATTGTTATTCCAATTATTATTGTTGAAATTTACAATTGACCATGAGTCAGTACCAATCTTGGCTGTCCATGTCTTGTTGTAACCACTTATTCCGTTGGTGGCTTTGTCGTCGTCAGGGAATGTCAATGTCTTGTAAGCCTGTCCAAAGCTGACATTAGCAATAAATGCCAACACAGCGATCATTGAAATGCGTAAAATTTTATTCATAAACGTAAGATTTAAAAGATTAATTAATGTTTTATTTAACTCTTAGGTGAAGAAAGTGCAAACGAGCGCAATGAAAGACAACTTTCAGATTGCCGAGTGCTCTTATCTTCTTTTGCAAAGTTAGTAAAAAATTAGATAGGTTGTTCTAAAAAAGGCATTAAATTTCGATTAAAATGCAAAAAGGTCGAAAAAAGGACATAAAACATCCCTTTTTCGACCATGAACGATAGGCTTTTCTTTATTTAATTACTTTGTCTGTTGCGGTTTTGCCATTGCTGTAGGTTATCTTTCTGATACTGATACCCTTGGCAGGGGCATTGAGACGAGAGCCGTTGAGGGCATAATACGTGATGGAAGTCACTTCGCCCTTGTCGACAACCGTCTGGCTGATGCCTGTTGAGGTAGAGGCAGGATAATACTCATCCACTCTATTGAGGGCATCCTTGTTTTCTGACTTCATGATGTTCTCTACCAGTGAGTTGGCATATACCTCGATGTTGGTATAGTAAACCTTCTTGTCGAGCGAGTAGGTGAGGGCATCACTTGCATCGTTAGGATTCAGACCGTTGGCCTTCTCCCATTCATCAGGAATACCATCCTTGTCGGTGTCAAAGTCGGCAGGACGAGAGCCTTTGCCGAAGTTGGTTTCCGTATAACCGTTCACGTCTGCCACCTTATCTATAATACCTGGCGAATTGGTGATGCTTCCTTTGTAGGTTGCCGTACCCGTCTTGGCCTCTTCCATGTATCGGGCATCCACTTCGTCACGATAGAGTGAGGCGCCAGCATAGGCGAGAACCTTTTCGTAAGCTTCGGCAGCAGAGTGGGTGGTTACTTGTCCTATAGGGGCAGGTTTGTCCATCTTGATCTTGACACACGACTTGCCGCTGATAGTGGTATGAGCCACAGCGTCGCCATAGAAGTTCTTGGCATCAGGACTGTAGTATTCTCCGTTCAGGCTTGGAACGCCCTTGTCATAGCTTACGCCCTTCCAGTCCTGATTCGCAGTTTTCGAGCCTTTGGTGGTCTCGGTCGTATTACCATTGATATAATAACGGCTGGTCATGTCGTAGAACTCAGGATGACTCTTGTCGGAGTTGCTCTGTGTAGAAAGTGTGACAAGGGTAACTCGGTCTTGGTTCCCTCGTACGCTTCCTGTGCTTACATCTACTTTAAGTCTATTCAGAGTTGTACCTTTCAAACTGTGGCTTGGACCAGCCTTGTAGTAGTTGTTGACGATATTGATCTGTCCACCACCAGGACCACCATAGCAGGTGCCTTGTGCATTATACATCACACAGTTGCGGAAATCCACGTTCTCTGCCTGCACGGTGTTCTTCCATTTGTAGGTATCGTAATCCTTGTTGGAGGTGTAGCCCGACCAACCATATCGGGCACCATTGAATCGTGGACCACGGTTCATGAGATGACCTACGAAGTTGTGATGGAAGCTTGCCAGCTTACCGCCCCAGATGCCGCCATAGCCGTGAGCACCCTTGGAGTGACCAGGATTGGTAAGGCTCTCTGCCACGGTACACCACTGCATGGTGAAGTTGTTGTTGTCGTAGAACGAAGCCACCTCGTCGATACTCCAACTGAAGGAGCAGTGGTCGAAGATGATGCCCGTCTTGTTGCGCTGCCATGAGGCATCAGCTCCATCGTTGATGTCTTTCTCCTGTCCACGTCGGATGCGGATGAAACGGATGATGTTGTTGTTGCCCGGTTGAACGGTATAATAGCGCAGGGTGATGCCTGGCGAGGGAGCAGTCTGTCCGAGGATGGTGATATTGTCGGCGAATTTGAGGTCTGACTTCAGGGCGATGACACCTGCCACATCGAAGACGATGATTCTCTTGCCCGACTTGACAGCATCTCTGAAAGATCCTGTTCCGCTGTCGTTGAGATTGGTTACATGAAAGATTTTACCGCCTCTTCCTCCAGTAACAAATCTACCATGGCCTTCGGCTCCAGGGAAAGCCGGAGCCTGTGCCATGGTAGATATGCTGATGAGTGAGGCTGCAATGATAGATAATGATTTCTTCATTTGTTAGCCTGATTGTTTTTATTGAGTTACTTGATAAGTCCCTGCTGTTCCATTTCGAGACTTGCCCAGATGAAAGGACCTACGCCCTTGGCATCGTTGTCGCGGATAGGCTCGCTCATATAGTATTCGAAGCTGCCGTCACGCTTGTAGTTGGGCTTCTTGACGTATGGGCCAGGGCCAGGGCCCAAGCCGCTTACTGCACAGCAGCGTGTCAGACTGATGGTCTTGTCGGCGTTTACCTTGATAAACTGTTTCAAGATACCATTGTATGCCTTCACGCCAGCCTTGAGATATTCCTCAGAGAGGTAACCCTTGCGGTAGCCCTTGAGCAGTACATAGGCAAACATCGAAGAGGCTGTGCTCTCCAGATAGTTCTTGTCGCTCTTCACGTCGAGCACGTCGTACCATACGCCAGTTTTCTTGTCCTGGTACTTCACCACACTCTTCATCGCCTTGTTCAGCAGGTCGATCACCTCCTGGCGGCGTGCGTAGTTCTCGGGCATGGCATCGAGACACTCAGTCATCGCCATCACATACCATCCCAAGGCTCTTGCCCAGCAGTGCTGGCTCTTACCGTCTTCCTTGTTTGCCCAGAACTGCTGATGGGTCTCGTCCCATGCATGCTTCCAGAGCTGAGTCTTCTCATCGTAGGTGCGATAGTCGGTCTTCACCATCTGGTCTACCGCATCGTTGAGATACTTCTCTGCCTTCTTGGGCTTCATGGTCTGTACGGCATAGTTGCAGTAGAATGGCAGTCCCATGAAGATACCGTCGAGCCATACCTGGTTGGCGTAGATAGCCTTGTGCCAGTAGACTCCCTCCTTGGTGCGAGGCTGGTTCTGCAGCTGCTTGAAGAGTGTCTTCAGTGCTTTCTCTGTTCCCTTGGTAGGGAAGAGGTTGTGCATGCGCAGGATGAACTTGGCAGTACGCACGTTGTCGAGGTTGAAGTCTTCGTATTTGTAGCCAGTGATGTTGCCATGCTCGTCGATCATCTTGGCAGGATATTCCTTCAGGTAGTCGATGATGGCGCTGTTGCCTTCCTTATAGTGCTCGTAGGTGTCGAGCATTCCCTCCATCTCGATACCCATCACGTAGCTCCACTTGGGCTTGCTGCTGAAGTCGAGCAGGTAAGAGTGGGGCACACGTTTCATCTCGCTGTAGGTGAGCCATTCGCTATAGTTCTTGTAGGGCTGGTCTTCCTTGTTGAGTACGAGGGAGCCGTTGATGACGAGGTTGTCGAACTTCACGTTGCGGGTCTTGCCGGTGATCTTGACAGGCTCTTTCACCACGCCGTCGAACTTACAGTTCTTGATATTGATGTCGTAGACATTCTCCAAAGAGTCGCGGCCGATAATCAGCACGCCGTAGTCGCTCTTCTGGCAGGTGACGTTCTCTACATTCACATTGTTCACGATAGGTTCGAACCCACGATAGCATATTTCTTTTCTTTCGTAGTCGAGGTTGATCTTCACCACAGCCTCCTTGCACTGACCTACGACGACATTGCGCATGTTGATGTTCTGCACCTGACCGCCACGGCAGTTGTTGGTCTTGATACGCAGGATGCGCTCCAAGTGTGGAGAGTCCATCACGCAGTTCTCGGCATATACGTTCTCGCAGCCACCCGAGATCTCGCTTCCTATCACCACACCGCCATGACCGTCTTCCATCTTGCAGTTGCGGATGATGATGTTCTTGGAAGGCTGATTCCAGAGACGACCGTCGTTGTTGCGGCCGCTCTTGATAGCGATGCAGTCGTCGCCGGTATGGAACACACAGTTCTGGATGAGAACATTCTCGCAAGCCTCAGGGTCGCAACCGTCACCGTTAGGTCCTTCGTTCCAAACATACACACCGTCTACCGTGATGTTCTTGGAGAGCAGTGGATGCATTACCCAGAAAGGCGAGTTGATCATCTTGACATCCTTGATAAGGATGCGCTCGCAGTGTACCATGTTGACCAACTGAGGACGCAGGCCATATCCCATACCGAACTTACGCTCGTCGAAAGGCACACCGTCCTCTGCCATCTTCAGCAGTTTGCTGCGTGAGCCCAACTTCTGGCTCTCTTTGGTCACACCCTCCTTGTAACCGAAACGGGGGCTGCCATTCCACTGCCAGAAGGTGTCGTTGTTGCCACCTCCATCGATGGTTCCCTTGCCGGTAATGGCAATGTCGGTAGCCTTGTAGGCATAGATGCAGGGAGAGTAGTTCCAGCAAGCCAGACCTTCCCATGAGGTGCGTACCAGGGGATAGAGCTTAGGCTCGAAGGCAAAGTGCAGGGTGGCACCTTCCTCAAGAACGAGGTTGACATGGCTCTTCAGCTCAATGGCTCCTGTGTTCCAGGTACCCTTAGGAATGATCACCTTTCCGCCTCCCTTCTTGGAGACAAGAGAGATGACTCTGTTGATGGCCTTTTGGTTCTGCGCAGCGGTAGCTGTTGTCTTGGCACCAAAGGATGTGATAAGGAACTGGCGTTCGGCAATTTTTGGCAATTGAATGCTCTGCTCGATACGCTTGTACTCATTGTCGTCCCATCCTGCTGCAAAGGCGCAAGCTGGCAATAGGAGAGCGAGCAATAGTGTCTTTAAGTATCTCATAATTTGCTTTAAAATAGATAATGATTAATACTGTAGTTGTTATTTACGCCACAAAGATAATGAATTTTTTTGGTAATGGTTGCGTACACAATGTTAAAAAACTCATTTTCCTTCGAAAAAGCTTGGCGTTCTCAATAATAAAGTTTATATTTGCAGCATCTTTTACAAGATTTCAATTTTCTTTATTGAAATCATTATCACGAGGTTGGTGCATCCTGCACCAACCTCTTTTTGGTATATATATAATTGAACTTTAGCAAGTTCAGAAGCTATAGAAGTTAAAGAAATTATCACTTATCTCCTCAGCCACTAATTGTTAAAAAATAGTGTGAAAGATAATAAAAAAGTCTTCTTGTTTGGTGGTTTTTGATAAAAGTACTATCTTTGCAGTGATTTTTAACATTCCTAACACAATAAAAACAAATAGCCTATAGATTAAGATTTCTACTTGAAGAAACTAAAGAGGTTAGAAAAATGAGAAAACTCGAAGAAATGACCGATGAGCAACTCGCCTTGGCTTATGTCGAGGGCGACAATCGGGCATTCGATTTGTTACTGTCTCGCAACGAGGTGAAACTGTTCGGCTATATCATGTTTGTGGTTCACGACCAGGAAAAGGCGAATGATGTCTTTCAGGAGACATTCGTCAAGGTGGTTACCAAACTGCAGCAGCGCCAGTATGTGCCCAATGGCAAGTTCTTAGCTTGGTGCATGCGCATTGCCCACAATGTGATGATGGACATGTATCGCGACAACAGATTGCAGAACATCGTGGAGACTCCCGATGACAACGATATGTCGAAGATAAGAGACGAATACGTGGTCTTCGATAATGCGGAGAACACTATCGTGCGGGGACAGGTGATGTCGGATGTTAAGAAGATGGTCAACCTGCTGCCACCTACCCAGAGGGAGGTGGTGTATATGCGTTATTACCAGCAGTTGTCCTTCAAGGAAATCGCCGAACTTACGAATGTAAGCATCAACACCAGTCTTGGCAGAATGCGTTACGCACTCCTTAACCTACGTCGTATGGCTAAGGAGCACGATGTATTCTCGAATATTACAATGTTTTAAGACCGTGGATGGTGGCAAGAGGGTCTTTGCTCTTGAACACATAACTGCCACTCACCAGAATATCGGCACCAGCCTCTATCAGGCGGGGAGCCGTTTCTGCCTGCACGCCACCATCGATCTCTATCAGTGCTTTCGAGCCGGATGACTTGATGAGTTGGCGCAGTCGTGCCAGCTTGCCTATGGTGTTCTCAATGAACTGCTGTCCGCCGAAGCCTGGATTCACACTCATCAGCAGCACCATGTCCACATCGCAGATAATGTCTTCGAGCACGCAGACAGGTGTGGATGGGTTCAGTGTTACACCGGCTTTCATTCCAGCGGCATGAATCTGCTGTATGGTACGGTGAAGGTGGGTGCATGCCTCGTAGTGCACATTCATCATCATTGCGCCCGCCTTGGCAGTCTGCTCTATGTACTGCTCTGGGTGGACAATCATGAAATGCACGTCAAGAGGCTTGGTGCATACCTTTGACACCGCCTCGATGACAGGAAATCCAAAAGAGATATTGGGCACGAAAACTCCGTCCATGACGTCGAGATGAAGCCAGTCGGCTTCGCTCTTGTTGATCATCTCTATGTCGCTTCTCAGGTCGATAAAGTTGGCAGACAACAGAGATGGGGATATGATTGGTTTCATTCTTTGTTCTTATTTTAGTTGAGGCAGAACGCCTCATAACGTCCATTCATTTTGATAGCGCGATAAGTGTAGGCTATCTGTTTGATCATATTGATAGTCTTTCTCGACGGTCTCATTTCATCAGAAGTAGAATATTGCTTCATAGGCGTTTTATTATATGTTAAGTTCTTGCTTTTGTTAATATAACGATACTTATGCCACTTTATTATATTTCAGCAGAAGAATATTCTAAAAAAATGCAAGCGGCTTCGATGCCCAACGCAATTGCTTTCGTTGCTCATCGAAGCCGCTTTCATCTGCCATCGAAGCCGCTTGGCATAGAGGTTGTTGTCCCCATGATAGGGGGAGGAAGAAGTCTTGTTTATTTACTTACCTTTTTAGTCTTTCCATCGGCATACTTGACGATGTAGATTTGTCCGCGTTGCATCTCCTTGCTGTTGATGCGACGGCCCAGACAGTCGTAAACTCCCATTACCTGAAGACCTTGTGTAGTAGGAGTAGAGATACCTGTCGATGTAAACTGCAACTCAACACTATTGGATGGACTGCTTTCCCCAAAGCTTCCTGTGGCACTTACTGCATAGGTGTTGGTACCATCCAATGGAGCAGGGTCTACATAGTCGGTCGTTGTACTGGTGGCAATCTTGATGCCGTTTCGATACACGTTGTATCCAGTGATATTGTTGGAACTGCTGCCCAAGATTTCGAGGTTGTCAATCTGCCAGTAGTAGCTCAACCCCGTGTTGTCGGTATCATAGCAGTGGAATCGGATCTGCATTTCTGCAGACTGATAATCCGAGAGGTCGAGGGTAACCTTGGTATATTTGCCCGCAAACGATGCGTCTTCGTCTGTACAAGCATTGAAAATAGGTGTCCATGACTTTCCGTTGTCCTTGCTTACTTCCACATTATAATATTGAGGGTTTCTGGGTGTCTTTCCCGCAGCCGTTGTACGAGAATAGAAGCTCAGCGTCTTGCCATAAGCGAAGGTCTTGGATGTGAAATATTCATCTTGGTGAATATCCTCCCATGCGTAATACACAGTAGCAGCATAGCTTCCCTCGTATGGGCGGTATGTGCCCTTGTTTGGGTCGCCTTTCTGCCATCTCCATCCACGATCGCCCGAAGTGGTGACAACCCAGCCATTGGGATTCTTTGTGTTCTCAAAGTCATCGTAGAGGAGTGTCTCACCAGCAGAAGCTGCAGTCCATGACAAATGAATACCATTGTCCTGTATGTTTCCAGTCAGTTGTGATGGAGCTGTTACGATGTTTGACAACTGGGTGATGGGCAGTGGTGCCTCCGTGCTGGCTGTCTTCACCATGATGGTAGCCGTTCTGTTTTGTGGCTCATTGTTCTCGCTGTTCGCAGTGAAGGTGACCTCTGCATTTCCTGTACCCTCAGTCTGGCTCACAGTGATCCATGCAGGAAGGTTCTCTAAAGTCCAAGTCTCGTCAGAGGAGATGGTTACTGTAGCCGAACTCTGTGCGCCTCCAGCCAAGGTAATCTCTTTCTTGTTTAGAGAAAGGTGGTTGGTAGATTCGTGGAGATAGAACGAGATAGTGCTTCCGCAAGTAGAAATGTTGCTGATGGCAAAAGGTGCCTCCTTGCCATTGCTATAGAAGGGCTTGGCTGTAGTCTCGCCACCAAAAGCAGTTCTTCCACTCTCGGCACTGAAGAAAGCCTTTGTGATATCACCATCCGATGTGATGGTTCCGTTAGGACGGAAGATGTACTGTTCATCGAGTCGGGTAGTGCCATTATAGTTGACGTTGCCTCCAGTGTAGGCAGGGTTGATTCTGTAAATAAGCAGACCCGAACCAGGAAGACTCTTGTCGAAACCTTCCTTTTTGCGATATTCCACTACGAAGTATTCATCGCTTCCTACTGGTTTGATTTTATAAGCAATGTTTTCTTTGCTGCTGCCACCTACGGGATTCAAGGTGTAGGTACCAGCTTTGGAAATCTCTGGTATTTCGTCAATCCATTTACAGTAGCGATACTTGGTGTAGGCTGTCATGTTTTGTGCTACGAGCTGATTGTCTGACATCAAGTCCCATATTCCTACAGGGTTGAGGCTTCCTGAAGCATGATACAGGTCGTAGGTGCCCAATGAGTGAGACATCTCATGGCAAAGGACTCCGGTGTTGAGGGCGATGCCTTCGAAGTTCTCATAACCATTAGCCTCGTCGAAAACCATGATGTAGCCCACCAACTTCTTACCTTTTATATAGATAGCCTTTTCATCAGGCAAAGCCAAGTCCTTGCGTTGTGGCCAGAGGATGCCTCGCTTGTTGCTCAGTTCTGATTGTCCGCTGAAGATGATGCACAGGTTATCTATGTAGCCATCGTCGTTCTTGTCGATGTCGGTAGCGTCAGCCACGTCTTTCTCTATATAGTTGGCTATTTCTCTTACCAATGCCTGCATGCGTGCTTCACCCTCGGTTTCTGAGTTGTAGCCAGAGGGACGCAATGTGGCATCATACTTCTGGTAGTATGCTCTTTCGTAACGTGTCTTGTAAGACACAATCTTGGTGTCAGTAGTAACAGGATAGAAGGAACTCTTCCATTCCAGCTGGTTGTAGGAAGCCTGACGGAAATAGTTGTATACCGAGTTGTCGGTAGTGTTGTTGCCGTTGAACAGGTTCTGATAGGTGTCTATCGTATGTTCAAAAATACTGGCATCCTCGTCGGCAAAGCGCACAAAGCACACCGTGTTGCCAACGGTTCCTGTGTTCTTGTTGAATGCTCCTGCCTGGAAGGCAAAGAGGAGGCAAAGAATGGTTAGTGCTAAAGACTTCTTCATAGTCGTACTTGTTGGATTGAAAAAAGTGCCATATCCCATGAGATGTTTCGCCCATGCGATGTGGCACTTTATGAAATAAAATTATTAGAAGGCTACCTTGATAGCCTTGCCGTTGATGCTGACGATGTACAGACCCTTTGCAGCCTGAACATGAGCATTGGCAGAGTTGGCGTGGAAGTTAGCTACCACAGCACCACCCAAGTTGGCTACTGTTACAGCGTCGCCCTGTGAAAGTCCAGAGATAGAAATCTCATTACCTGCTGTGCTTACCTTCACACCCTGAGCAGTAACAGCGTTGATGCCTGTAGAACCTTCTACCTTTGTGACGGTAGTCTTGTAGATGTTAGTGCCTGTAAACTTAGGATACAAAGTCGAAGTCATGGTGATATATACGGCATCCTGTGCAGTAAGGAATGTAATTTTACCATCAGCAACCGTGTAGTCTGTGCCTTCTGTCAGAGCAGTTTTGTCTGACTTGTAAACAGCAAATTGGGTGTTCAAAGTGGCACTTGTCTGTGATGAGAGGTCGAGTACATCTCCTACCTTGTAAGATTCTGCAATGACATAGTTGTTCTGTGGTGCATAGTTGAATGTCTTGGCAACGGTTGGAGCAGGGAGCGTAGCCAATGTGAAGTTATTCTTAAAGATGTTCAAAATCCTCATCTTGGCACTGGGCAGTGTGATTTCTGTCAACTGGTTGCTTATCAAGAACAGAGTTGCATTACCTGCATCTTTAATACCTGTAGCATCAAAGGAGGTGAGCTTATTCTCGTTAAAGCTGAAGGTTGGTTTAGATGCCGTGTTATTACCTATCTTAACCGAGGTTAATTCATTTGTCTGTGCATATACAGACTTGATGGTTGGATTGGTGGATAAATCCAATTCGCCAGTAAGTTTGTTTTGTCCGATTCTGAGAGTCTGTAATGCCTGATTTTTGGTAATATCTATTGCTGTCAAGAGATTATTGTTAATATCCAAAGTTGTCAATTTGGTACACTTGCTGATATCAATACTTGTCAACTGATTGATGTTGATGTATAGCTTCTCCAACTCAGTGTTCTTGGTCAGGTCAATGGAAGTCAGTTTGTTGGCATTGGCAGTCAAATCTTTCAAGGCTGTAGCCTTAGTTACATCCAAAGACAATACTTGGGCACCATCTACTCTTGATGAACATTCAAAATAAACAATGTTGTCGCCATAGATTTTTACCTTTCCATCACCTGATACGGTACCTGAGACGTCCACTTGATTCCAACCATCGAAAGCAGGAATCACTTCTGATGTGACTTTCTCGCCATTACCCCAGTCTATCTGTACTGTTCCTTCTACCCCCAGTCCGATGGTAAATGTTCTGGTGTTGCCATCTACCTCTGCTTGCAATTCAATGGCAGGTTCTGTCTGTGCGAAGGCTGTCATTGTACTGATGACAGCCAACAAAAGTGTAAAGAATTTCTTCATACTTGTAGTGTCTTATGTTGATAAATATAAAAGTTTGCGGTCATTTATTTAATGACCTTCTTGATGCTGTTGCCATGCTTGACAATGTACAAGCCCTGCTTCTGACCCTTCAAGGTATTACCTACTTTGACGCCATCAATAGTATATACCTCTTGTGCGGCTGTACCCTGTGTCTGTATGTTGGCAATGCCTGCAGTTTCCTGTTTAGGAGTGGTCACCTTGATGCCGTGGATGTAAACCTCTTTATTTGTGATGTTGCGGAAGTATGCATATACAGGTTTGTCTGACTTAATTGTAATTTTGTTGTAGCCATTTGTTTGTTTTTCAAGGCCTGTAACCGTGGTGTTGCCTGCACCTGCAAACTTGTTGAACATGCTATATGCTTTGCGCACTTCATAATCACCGAACATAGTGCTTGCTTTGTCTGTGCTTAAAAGTTGGCAGTAGATGGCTCCCGGGCATGAAACATTTATGCTGAATGTAGAGCATGATGGCAGGCAAAGAACAATTCCACCACCATTTGGTGAATTAGATGCACTTGCTGCAGGTAAGATGATAGCTCCTTTCTTGTAACCATCTGCACCCAGTTCGCCGCCATTTCCGTATCCAATCGCATTTGGATCAACTGTAGTCGAAGGATATGTAGGATTTTGGTCAGCATAAATCATCTGGATGATTTTGCCATTAGGTTTTACTTTGTAGTCGTCTTCATTGCAGACACCGACATACTGGTCAACGATCTCCTGGCTATTGAACCATAACCAGCCATTTTCGTCAACAACTGAAGCAGGAAAAAGATTGTACTCCTGTGCTTGAACTCCGATAGCGCTGAGTAACAGCGCCCATGCTAAGTAAAATTTTCTCATAAAGATGATGTTTTTTGTTAAGGATTGTTCTTTCGTCAGCATCTTGCTGACGAAAGAACTTTTATCCGTTGTTTGTATTGAGTGTTTTGTTGCTACTTCTGAAGTTTCGTATGTACGGAAGTTATAGAAGTTAAAGAAGTTATCACTCCCTTCGGTCGTTAGAAGTTATAGCCAACAGCCTTTTTGGTTGAAGATCTATCTGTAAAGCATATGGCTTTAACTTCTCTAACTTCTTTAAATTCTTTAACTTCCCCATTTTCGAAAGTTGAGTTCTTTATTGTTCTGTCCAGTCTGGGTTCTGGGCAATGCCGTGATACTTGATCTCGCTCCAAGGAATGGGCAGATAGTATTGTTTCTTGTCGAAGACTCTCACACGTTTAGGGAAACGGTTTACGTTGCTGATGGTGTACTTGGTGTTTACCACCTCGTTGTTTACCACAGTTACGTCGACACGCATACCCTTCAGAGGATTGGTCTCGCCGTTCATCTTCTGCTCTGCCACACCCCATCTGAAGAGATCCCAGTAGGTGGTTTCCTCGAAAGCCATTTCCACACGACGCTCGTTCTTGATGTCGTCGAGTGTAGGATTCTCAATGTCTGGCATGTGAACACGCTGACGGGTCTTGTTGACATACTCTTTAGCCAAGTCTGTGTTTCCTAAGTCATAGCAAACCTCGGCATAGTCGAGCAGTGCCTCTGCAAATCGCCAGATGATGTAGTTCTGCTTGCTGGCATAAGTATCGTTGTTGTCGATAGTCTGGCTTGGATCAACAAACTTGCCCATGTAATAACCTGTCAAGGTTACGGCAGCCGAAGTGGAAGTACCATAAGGTGTAAGGTCGACACCGGCAGTACGGTTTGTATAATGAATGTCCATCACGTGGTTGCGGTAGGTACATCCATCATACAGGATGTTGGCATAGAAACGATAGTCTCTGTTGTCGTATGGATGCTTTGCATCGTAGGTCTTGCCAGGCTGCATGCCATACTCGTCCACATGGTTCTGGGTAGGAGTGTAGGCTGCTGTCGTACCTGTAAAGAAAGGAGAGGCCGCGTCTCTATCGAGCTTATGACCAAACTTGTTGGCAAAGTCGCCATCATCAGAATGCTGTACCTCGAAGATAGACTCCTGTGAGTTCTTGGTCAGGAAGATTTTGCGATAGGCATCGCGAATATCGTCCTGTGTGGTGGCAGAGATAGGGATGAGGCTGTACTGGTTCAGAGCGAAGAGGTCTTCGTAAGCCTTCTTGGCCTTCTCCAGCATGACGTGTGACTGGTCGTCGGCAAAACCTAAGTAGGTTAGTTCCTCACCCTTGTTCTGGAATACCTCGCTGGCAGCCCAGAGGTAAGTCTTCGCCTTGAGCATGATAGCTGCACCCTTGGTGGCGCGACCTGTCTCGGTAGTGGCGTGAGCCTGGGGAAGATACTTGGCAGCCTCGTCGGCTTCAGCCACGATGAAGTCTACCATCTGCTGATAGCTTGCACGTGGGAACTTCTCTTCTTTGATGAGTGGATTATAAGTGTGGTCGATGAGGGTTACACCGCCAAACATTCTCCACAGCATATAATAGTAATAGCCTCGCATGAAGTGCGCCTCACCGATGATGCGGTTCTTCTGGTCGCCATTGCTGATATTACCTAAATTTTCCAGCAAGGTGTTGATAGACTGAATCTGAGTGAAGTAGTTGCTCCATACATTGGCAGCCCATTTGGTAATCTCCTGGCTGTTGCCTTTCAGCAAGTCGCCATAGCCGGCATTGTAATAAGAACTCTTACCTACGCTAATCTGGTCGCCAAACCAAGGCATATAATATCTTGATTTGCTCTTTACCAGCGAAATGCTGGGAACATAAGTGCTGAAGCCATTACTCATGCATCTGTACCAAGAGTTCTCGTATTCGTCGAGAAGCTGAGGATTACTCCATACCGACTTCTCGGAAATCTTGTCGAGAGGAGCATCCCTGAACAGGCTGTCGCAACTCGTCAGCACACCGGTGGTGGCTGCGAGTGTAATGATGGTTATGATTCTATTGAATTGTATTTTCATACTTTCTGTGTTCTATATATATTAATGTGGTCTCGTTAGAAACCTAAGTTGAGAGTTACACCGTAAGAACGCTGGATAGGGTAGCCACGGAGTGACTCAGGGTCCATACTCTTCAGACTGCTGATGGTGAAGAGGTTGCTTGCCTGCAAAGCGATGCTGAGCGAAGATAGGCTCATCTTCTTGACGATGCTGCCTGGGAAGTTGTAACCGAGGTTCAGCAACTTGAGGCGCACGAAATTACAGTCCTCAATCCAGAATGTAGACTTCTTGCGGTTGTTGTCGTTGGATGTGGCAATCTTCACGCGTGGATATTTGCCAGAAGGATTGCTCTCCGACCAACTGTCGGTAAGGTGATACTTCTGATACTTTGGCAGGGTACCGTTCTCCAATGTATAGTAGTCGGTAATGTTCTGCTTGTATCCTGACTCGCCCTGGAAGATGGCATTGAGGAAGAAACCCTTGTATTGCATTCCGAAACGGAAGCTGAAGTCCATGTCGGGTTGTGAAGAGTTCTTGACGTAAATATAGTCATGAGAGTCGAGAACACCATCCTCGTTCTGGTCGATGTATTTGATGTCACCAGGAGCGATGGTTGCATTACCCTGTCCGTCCTGGTCGAGTGGCCAGTTGTCGATTTCTTCCTGGCTCTGGAATAGACCTGCTGCCTGATACATCTGCCATACCATGCTGCTGGTTCCCTTGCGGCGAAGGTTGGGCAACTGGCTGCTCTCGTCGCCGAAGTCGAGGTATTTGTCGTTGCTCTTTGACAGGTTGATTGACATGTTGTACTTGAACTTGCCGATGGTGTTCTTGTGGCTGATGGTGAAGTCCCAGCCCCATGCCTTCAACTTGCTGAAGTTCTCAGAAGGATAAGCTCCGTCGGTACCTGTCGAAGGAGGGAAGAGATAGTCCGGTGCCGATGTGATCTTGTCGGTCTCGTAACGTACGAAGTAATCGAAAGACACACCGATGCGTCCGTTCCAGAAGCCCATGTCCAAACCGAAGTTATAGTCGTGGGTCTTTCCCCATGACAGATCGGTGTTAGGATAACTCATGAGGGTGAATCCAGGACGGTAAACACTTGAGGCAGAACCCTTGCTGCCGAAGCTGTAACCATAGTTGGCAGACTCGGTGTAGTTCTTCAGATATGAGTATGCACCCACCAAACCGTCATTACCCAACCATCCAGTAGAGGCTCTCAGCTTGAGGTTGGAGATAACGCTCTGCTTCCAGGCTTTGAAGAATTCCTCATTAGAGACAACCCATGAACCAGAGAATGATGGGAAGAAACCCCATCGGTTGGAGGGTGAGAAGTTGGTAGAACCGTCGACACGGAAACTGAACTCAGCAAAGTACTTGTTGGCGTAGCTGTAGTTGAGACGGCCGATGGTAGAGGCACGCTCGTTGATCGTCTCATTACCAGAGAGAGTTGAGCTCTTGGCCACACCCATGGTCTCGGGCACAGAAGTCTTGTCGAGGTTCTTGCCTATCATATACTGATTGTTGAGTCGCTGATAGTTCATGACCAGTGTGGCACCTACGGTATGCTTTGCCGCAAAGGTGTTGTTGTAGTTGATACCCGCCTCGTAGAGCTGACTCTTATAGAAACGGTCGGTCTGCTCTAAGGTTGTCTTAGCCTTAGGATAAACCGTATTCTGGTCGATGGCAAATTCTTCTGTAGTGGCATCGTAGGTGTAGAGAGTTACAGGTGTGCTGTATCTCTTTTCTATACGATGGTTGTCATCGAAGGTTCCACGTACATAGGCATTCAGACCCTTTACCCAAGGGATGTCCCATCGCAGGTTGACATTCACAGTACCCATTCTTGACAGATCTTTGATGTATCCGCCCAAGCCACGAAGGTTGATGAGTGGGTTGTTGCCGTCGATACTTGCCAACTCGCCATTGGTAAACTCATATACCTGAAGGGGAGAATAGCTATAGGCTGCATCGAGGGTTGTGTAGCTGCTGTTCTTGGCGTTAGAGTTGGCGCCCGTATAGTCGACAGACAAGACGAGACCCTTGGTGAGGGTGGCATCCAACTTCATGGAGTAGTTGATACGGTCGCGGCCTACACCACTATAGAGACCCTTGGAGTTGGCATAGCCCAAAGAGAGATAGTATTTTACGTAAGAGTTGCCACCACTTGCAGATACAGCATGAGTGGTAGAGTAGCCCGTCTTGTCGAGATAGTCCAGGAGGTTGCTGTCGCCATAGACGTTGGGGTTGGAGTGAGTGCGGATCTCTTCCAACTGCTCCTCTGTATAAGGAGCCAGGGTGCTGGAAGGTGAATTGGCAATAGCCTGGTTGCGAAGCTTGGCAAACTCGTAGGCATCGAGGAACTCAGGCAGTTTTGTAGCTTCCTGGAGGTTGTACTGGCCACGGTAGTTGATGCGCAACTTCTGGTTGCCCTCAGCACGCTTGGTCTGTACGAGGATAACACCATTAGCGGCACGTGCACCATATACTGCAGCAGCTGCAGCGTCTTTCAATACGGTGATACTCTCGATGTCATCGGGGTTGAGGTCGGAAAGACGAGTCTCACCATCAGAAGTGGTAGTACCGAATCTTGGTACACCATCAATAACGAGCAAAGGTGCTGAGTTGATACCACGGATATGAAGGGCAGCTTCCTTGGCAGTACTTGGGTCACCCGTAGAAGTCATAACCTGCAGACCAGCCACCTGTCCGGTAAGCGCATTGTCGAGGTTGGCGGTAGGCATCATGAGCAAGTCGTCAGCCTTGATGGTCTCAATAGAACCTGTGATAGACGATTTCTTCTGAAGACCATAACCTATTACGACAAACTCGTCGAGATGCTGGGCGTCTTCTTCCAGTTTCACTTCTATCTGTTTGCCAGACTGAGCGCTTACCTCCTTGGTCTTGTAGCCAAGGAAAGAAATGACCAACTTACCCTGATGGGCAGGGATGGAGAAGTTGCCATCCACATCGGTGCTGGCACCTATCTTGGTGTCTTTCCACCTTACATAGGCACCAGTGACAGGCTCACCAGCCTGGTCGATTACCTTACCCTTGACGAAGTCCTGGGCGTTTGCAAATTGACATACCCACATGAAAGTAAACATGAGTGCCCACTTCATGTAGTTGTGCAGTGTTTTGTTCTCTCTCATAAAAATATTTATTTTCAAATATATAACTTGTTTTAGGGAGTAGAGGAGAAATTGGGGGAGTTAAAGGAGTTAAGAAGTTAAGGAGTTAAGACGTATGTCTTGTTGCTTAAAAACTACGCCAAAAAGACTATTGTCTTAACTCCTTAAACTCCTTTAATTTCTGAACTTGCGTAACTTGAATTACTTATTGTTCAGCAACTTCTCCATGAGAAGAATCTGATAAGAGTAGAAGTCGCGGGTGCTGCCATTAGCGGTAGCACGATAAGCACGATACTTGTTGAGTACACGCTGCAGGCTTCCTGTCATCAGGGCACCAGTCTCAGCATCGCTGAGCATGCTGCCACCATAATTGATACGTACGAAGCTGTCGGTTATATCGTTGGCATTGCAAATCTGCTGCGACATCTCGAGGTCGTTCTGCCACAACTGGTCGTCGGTGAGACCCTTGGTCTTCTTGCCTGTCTCGGGCTGCAAGCCAGTGCGCTGCATCATCAGATTGATGGCGTTAGACTGCAGAGCCTGCTCGGCATAAGAAAGTTTTCCACCCACAGGAGCCTTGAAGATCATGTTGGTCAGGTCGTTCATATAATTTTCAATGGTGTAGTTGGCGTTGGCATTAACCATTCCACCTTCCTTGATGCGATAGAGTGCAGTGGGGCTGAACAGCGAAGAGATGGTGCGCTTGCAGATGTTTTTGTTGACATCGAGGCTCAGTTCCATCTTGTTCAGCAGGGCATGAGGTGTGAGCCAACTGTCGAAGCTGCGCATCTGTGCAAGCAGCCATGTGAGGGCTTCCTTCTGACGTGCCTTGTTGATGTAGTTCATGCTCTGAGCCTGACCATCGCCCTGTCTGATCTCTGTATATTCGATGCCACCGATATAAGATGCTACATGGTTGATGTAGCGGGTGTACTGCTTGGTAACCTCACGATAGAGTTTCTCCAAGTCGTCGTATCTCTCGCCCTTCTCCATGGTCCAGTTCTCGAAGTTCTTCATCAGAATCTTCATGTTGCTGATACCATAGTTGCTGGCTTTGATATGGTCGTTTCCAAGGTCCTCGGTCAGGTCGGTTGGGTCTACAGTACCTAAAACCTGTTGAGCGCCAAACTGGAATTTCTTATCGTTGGCTTTCTCGGCAATCCATTTGTTAAGAGTAGCCACTTCCTCCTTAGGAGTATTGGCGCCCTTGATGATTCTGTAACCCCAGTTGATGGCATACTTGTCGTATACACCGATAACAGGAGGAGTAAGACGCACGCCTTTCTCCAAATCGCCAGGCTGGGCGATGTAGTTGTTGCGGGCATAGTCCATGATACTTGGTGTGGTGCCATACTGCTGTGTGAACTTTGGATCTCTCAGCTGCTCAACGTCGAAAGCATAGCTGGCACCCATGTTGTGCATCAGACCCAGGGTATGACCAATCTCGTGGGCTGCTGCATAACGGATAGACTCGCGCATCACATCATCATCGAAGGTGTTCTTGCGAACTCGCTTGTCTACAGCTGCAGTCTGGATGAATCGCCAGTTGTGCAACAGGGATACGATGTTGTGATACCAGATGACGTCGGCAGTGAGAATCTCGCCGGTACGAGGGTCTTTATGACTTGGACCCATGGCATTGGCGGTAGATGTAACTGCATACTTGAAGCAGTTGTAGCGCATATCGTCTGGATCGAAGTCAGGATCGTTCTTGGGATAGTCTTTAGCAATGATGGCATTCTTGAAACCTGCCTGCTCGAAAGCCTGGTTCCAGTCTTCTATACCCGTCTTGATGGTTTCTCTCCACTTCTCAGGGAAGGCAGAGTCGACATAGAACACGATAGGTTTCTGTGGCTCTACCAGTTCGCCGGCAAAGTACTTGTCCATATCTTCGGGCTTGGGTTGCAGGCGCCATCTGTTGATGTAGGTCTTGCTCTCCACCTTGTCCTTGGAAGAACTGTATATGTTCTTGTTGTTATTGAAGAAACCCACTCGGTTGTCCTGGTATCTCATAGGCATAGGATCCTCGGGCAGGACAAAGAGTGAACGGTGAACCTTCACAGAGTAAGGCTTCTTGATCATACCTGTGGTGTTGAACGACAGGGTGCTCTCTATCTCGATGTTCTTAGGGAAAGTCTTCACGAAGTCGATGCTGGAAGCATCGGCAGAGAAAGTACCCTTGATGGCATTGGCATCGCCGAAGAGTTTAGAAAAAACAGAAACCTCTTTCAGTGGAGAGATGTAAGCTTCGTTGGTGCCAAAGAATGAGGTCACGTCGATGACAACATTATTGTTATTGCGAGCCACAATCTTGAAACCTTTCATACGAGGATTCAAGAAATTCTTGTCGAAAGAAGCTGCGATAGGGTCGTTCTTGTCAACGACATTGTTGCTCTGTATGAGATTGATATATACGTTTCGTTCGTCCTTTGAGAACTGTATGAGCAAAGGAGTGTTGATCATCTGTCCAGCCACAAAATCCTGTGTGTCGCTGGTGGCTGCCATTCTGTTGGCAAGGATATACTGGTGACTGAATGCAGAGTCGGGCAATTCAAAATACAGCTTGCCGCTTTTGCTATTGTAGATGACAGTAAACAAGCCTGTATCTTTCTTTCCGCCCTTGGTGACTTTAGCGTAGTCTGTTTTGGTGGAATCCGACTTAGCAGTCAGCAAGTTAAGGCTCTTTTTCTTGCTCTTGGCTTGGGTGTTCAGTGATGGGGGGGCAAAGCATATACTTACCGCCAATACCAATGTGGATAATTTCATAATAAATGTTTTTTCTTTTCGTTTTATTCTGTACGTTAATGTTTAATGGCGCAAAGTTACGTATAAAAAATGAAAAAACAACCATAATAAAGGAAAAAATATCGATTTGTAGCAGAATTAACAAAAAAAGTAAGCGAATTGATAGATTTTTTTGATAAAACTTTTCTTATTACCCTATTTGCGAAAGTGGAGTATATATAATAAGGTATAGGAACGGAAAGAGGGATGGAAAAGAGTAGAAAGTGATAAAAAATAATCGAAATTGCAATTTTTATCGACAAAAAGTTTGTAGATTGAAAGAAAAAGTGTAAATTTGCAATCGAAACAATAACGAAACAATATTATTCATAAATAATAAGCAAATGACAACATTCGTATCTTCAACAGCATGGTGGTGGCGTATCTCAAGATTGAAACAGTCGTGAGTCGATAAGCCGTGTGTGGATATGAAAATCCTAAGAGAGATAGAAAAGGCCTGCCGTAACTTGCGACAGGTCTTTTTTCTTTAAGGTCTGTTACAGGTAGAAGGAGGGTTTGAACGAAGATAACAACAAAAAATATAGGAGACAAAACTTATGGAAATGAAGGACATTTTGAACAGAATGTTGAATCATGAGGAACTTTCCCGAGAGGAAACCAAGAACATCATCGTTGGCATCACAAAGAGTGAGTTCCCCGAAGAACAGATCACAGCCTTGCTTACAGGCTTGCAGATGCGTGGTGTGACCGTGGACGAGTTGTTGGGCTTTCGTGACGGAATTCTGGCGACAGGAGTTCCTGCCATCCTCGACTGCGACAGATATATAGACGTAGTAGGAACGGGAGGCGACCGTAAGAATACATTCAATATTTCTACCACCTCGTGCTTCGTCATAGCAGGAGCCGGATATAGGGTGGCCAAACATGGAAACTATGCTGCCACATCGGTGAGTGGAGCTTCCAATGTGATTCAGAATCATGGAGTGCAGTTTACTGATGATCTCGACAAACTCAACCGCTCCATCAATGAGGCTGGTATCGTGTACCTTCATGCACAGTTGTTTGCCAAGGCGATGAAGTTTGTTGGTCCTATTCGCAAGGCCTTGCAGTTTCCTACCGTCTTCAATCTCTTAGGTCCTTTGGTCAACCCCAGCCAGCCTTCGTGTCAGTTGCTCGGAGTTGCCAATCTCGACCAGATGCGCCTCTATAACCAGGTATATCAGAAGATTGGCATCGACTATGGCATCGTCAACAGTATAGATGGATATGATGAGATTTCGCTGACCAGTGACTTCAAGGTAACAACCAACGACTATGAGCGCATCTTCAAACCTCAAGACTTAGGTTTTGAGACAGCCAAACCGGAAGAGGTTAGAGGTGGAGCTACCGAAGAGGAGGCAAAGGACATCTTTGATGCCGTACTTGAAAACCGAGCACTACCTGCCCAGAAGAATATCGTTTTGGCTAATGCAGCCTTTGGTATTCAGGTGATGGAGAAGGGCAAGAAGAGCATTGAGGAGTGTGTGGAAATAGCACGCGAGAGTATAGACTCGGGCAAGGCACTTGCCACCTTCAAGAAATTTGTGGAACTGAATAGTTAAAGGTAAAAAGGTAAAAAAGTAAAAAGGTAAAAAAGTAAAAAAGTAAAAAGGTAGAACATGGCTGATATATTAGAAGAAATCGTAGCTCATAAGCGAATAGAGATGGAGCAGCGCAAGCGCTTCATATCTCCACGCCAGATGGTAACGCTGACCGACAGGAAGATAAAGGCTGACGAGGGACTTACCCCAGGAGGCAGCATGCGTGACGCCTTGATGTCATCATCCACAGGTATTATTGCCGAGTTCAAGCGCAAGTCGCCCAGCAAGGGATGGATCAAGAAAGAAGGCAAGGCGAGCGTTATTCCTTTGGGCTATCAGCAGAATGGAGCTTCGGCATTGAGTATTCTTACCGATATCGACTATTTCGGAGGCTACGACGAATATATACAGGAGGCCCGCCATGTGGGTGTTACCTTACCTATATTATATAAGAACTTCGTCGTAGAGGAATATCAGCTTTTGCAAGCCCGCTATTGTGGTGCTTCGGCTGTGCTTCTGATTGCTGCCTGTCTGACAAAGCAGGAATGTAAAGATCTTCTGAATATGGCGCATCAGTTGGGACTGGAAGTCTTGTTGGAGATGCATAACGCCCAGGACTTCGAATATGCTGAGTTGGAACCCGATATGTATGGCATCAACAACCGCAACCTCGGAACTTTCGTTACGGATGTGGAGAACAGTTACCGCCTGGCAGAACAGTTGCCCAAGGATGTATGCAGAGTGAGCGAAAGCGGTATCTCCAATCCGGAAGTTGTCAGAAGACTTCGTGAGGAAGGCGGTTTCAGAGGCTTCCTGATGGGAGAGCAGTTTATGAAACAGGCCGACCCGGGCATAGCCCTGAATGAGTTTATAGCCAATTTGTAATTTTAAAAGTAGAACCGTCTTTAAAGCATCATGATTATAAAGGTATGTGGCATGCGCGATGCCGACAACATTCGCGATATTTCTGCACTGGGAGTCGACATGATAGGACTGATTTTCTATCCTCCGTCACCCCGATATGTGCAGCAGTTCAGCAGTGGGGCTGGCATTATTCCCGACTATGCACCCGACATGGGAAAGACACCACTCAGGGTAGGTGTCTTTGTAGACGATATGCCTCAGAATATAGTGACAAGAGTCTATAATTACAAACTCGACTATATTCAGTTGCACGGCAATGAACCACGTGAGACATTGGAGAACCTGCGTGCCACTATCGACCCCGATATCAAACCCAATATCAAGATTATCAAGGCCATCAGTGTAAGTTCGGCCGAAGACATTAAAAAATATAAGGAATATGTAGGAGCTGCCGACCTCTTCCTTTTCGACACCAAATGTAAGACAGTGGGTGGAAGTGGTGAGCAGTTTGATTGGCAAGTCCTGCAGGCTTATGATGGCGATGTGCCATTCCTACTGAGTGGTGGCATCGGACCCGATGATGCAGAGCGTATCAAGAACTTTCATCATCCCAAGTGCATAGGCATCGACCTCAACTCGAAGTTCGAGATTGAGCCAGCACTCAAAGATGTAGAGAAACTCAAGCAATTCCTTGTAAAGGTAAAAAAGTAAAAAGGCTTTTTAAAGGTAAAAAGGTAAAAAAGTAAAAAGGTAAAAAAAACAAACAATGAACAAGATAAATCAACTATTTGAAAGTCGTAAAGACCGCAAGCTGCTGAGCTTGTATTTCTGTGCCGGTTGTCCCACTCTCGAAGGCACGGGCGATGTCATCAAGGCAATGGAACGTCATGGCATCGATATGATTGAGGTGGGCATACCTTTCAGTGACCCTTTGGCCGACGGACCAGTCATTCAGAGTGCCGGAACGCAGGCTCTGAAGAACGGTATGACCGTGAAGACTCTCTTCGGACAACTGAAAGCCATCAAGGGCGAAGTAAGCCTTCCTCTTGTGCTGATGGGCTATCTCAACCCAATCATGCACTTTGGCATCGAGGCTTTTTTCAAAGAATGTGTTGAGGCTGGAGTGAGTGGAACCATTATTCCTGACCTGCCTTTCGACGACTATCTCAAGGTGGTGAAACCTATAGCCGACAAGTATGACATTCGTGTCATCATGATGATAACTCCAGAAACCAGCGAGGAGCGAATCCGCTTTATCGACGAGCATACCGACGGTTTTATCTATATGGTCAGTTCGGCAAGTATCACTGGCGCTCAAAGCAGTTTCGGAGATGCCAAGCTCGCTTACTTCAACCATATCAACGGTATGAAACTTCGCAATCCCCGAATGATAGGTTTCGGTATCAGCAACAAGCAGACTCTCACCAGTGCCCAGGATAATGCTGCGGGAGCCATCATTGGAAGCAAGTTTGTTACCTTGCTCAATGAGACACTCGATCCAGACAAGGCTCTCGATGAACTCTTTGAGGCACTGAAAAAATAAGAGAAGAGTGAAGAACGAAGAGTGAAGAATTCATCTGTTTCGTTTGTGGCACAAGGGCGAAAGTCTAATTTAATATTTAACATTTAACATTTAACTCACGATGTATCAAGTTGACGATAAAGGATTTTTTGGAAAATTCGGTGGCGCATACGTGCCAGAGATATTATATAAATGTGTGACAGAACTGCAGCAGGCTTACAAGCCTATCATTGAGAGCGAGGAGTTCAAGAAAGAATATCATCAGTTGCTCAGAGACTATGTTGGTCGTCCTTCACCTCTCTATTATGCCAAACGCATGAGCGAGAAATATGGTTGCCAGCTCTATCTGAAGCGTGAGGACCTGAACCATACAGGAGCACACAAGATCAACAATACCATCGGCCAGATTCTGATGGCAAAGAAGATGGGCAAGACCCGTATTATCGCCGAGACAGGAGCCGGTCAGCATGGTGTGGCAACAGCCACCGTCTGTGCCTTGATGGATATGAAGTGCGAAATCTTTATGGGTGCTACAGATGTGGAGCGTCAGCACACCAATGTGGAGCGTATGAAGATGTTGGGTGCCAAGGTGAATCCTGTGCGCACGGGCAACATGACCTTGAGTGATGCCTGTTCGGAGGCTATACGTGACTGGTGCTGTCATCCACAAGATACTTTCTATATCGTAGGAAGTACCATGGGTCCTCATCCTTATCCAGACATTGTGGCAAAGATGCAGAGTGTCATCTCCGAGGAACTGAAATGGCAGTTGCAGGAAAAGGTGGGTCGCGATTATCCCGATTACCTTATCGCCTGTGTGGGCGGAGGCAGCAATGCGGCAGGTACCATTTATCATTATATTGATGATGAGCGCGTTCAGATTTATCTTGCCGAGGCAGCAGGACATGGAATCGATACCAACTATACAGCAGCCACCATGCATTGCGGAACAGAAGGTATTATCCATGGAGCGAGAACACTCGTGATGCAGACCGAGGACGGACAGATAGAGGAAGCTTTTACCATCAGCGCAGGTCTTGACTATCCAGGTATCGGACCCATGCATGCCGACTTGGCAACCCGTGGCCGCAGTCATGTGCTTGCCATCAAGGACGACGAGGCTATCTATGCCGGTTATGAGTTGACGCGTATGGAGGGAATTATCCCAGCCATAGAGAGTGCTCATGCTGTGGCAGCGCTGAAGAAAATGAAGTTCAAGAAAGACGATGTCGTTGTCCTGACAGTGAGCGGTCGAGGTGACAAGGATGTTGAAACTTATTTGTCTCATAAAGAAATGGCAGGAGAATATGGCAACTTTTAATTATACGACCCAAACACGTAAGATTCTTGCTGACCTCTATACACCAGTGGGAGTCTATATGCGATTACGAGATATTTATCCACAGTCGGTGTTGATGGAGAGTTCCGACTATCATGGTACAGAGAACTCGCGTTCCTTCATCGGTGTGCACCCCATAGCAAGCATCGCCGTAGGACATGGAGTGGTGACAGCCACCTATCCCGACGGAAGAGTGGAGGAAAAAGAGTTGCCCGCCTTCGGTGAGGGCAAAGGAGAAAAATGCAAACTCGCCATCTCGAAAGCCTTCAATGACTTTATCCAGGCTTTCCATGTAGAGGGGGAGGGCAGTGAGTGCTGCGGTCTGTATGGTTTCACAACCTTTAATGCCGTGCGCTACTTCGAGAACATTCCCGTGAAGGATACGACGATGGAGAAGAACGATGCACCTGATATATATTATATTATGTATAAGAATATCATCGTCTTCGACCATTTCAACAACACCATGCAACTCATCACCCTCGGTGAGGAGGCAGAGCTCGATGCGCTCATGAAAGCCATCAACAAGGCCAATGTGAAACCTTACGATTTCCATCCTGTAGGCGAGACTACTTCCACCCTTACCGATGAGGAGCATAAGGCCAATATCCGCCGTTGCATACAGCATTGTCTGAGAGGCGATGTGTTCCAGATTGTGGTAAGCCGCAGGTTTGTGCAGAAATATGAGGGCGATGACTTCAAACTCTATCGAGCCCTTCGCAGCATCAATCCGTCGCCTTATCTTTTCTACTTCGACTTTGGCGGTTTCCGCATCTTCGGCTCATCGCCCGAGACCCACAACCGCATTGTCGGTGACAAGGCTTTCATCGACCCAATAGCAGGAACCACCAAGCGTACAGGCAACATGGAGCAAGACCGCAAGGCAGCAGAGTTCCTGCGCAATGATCCCAAGGAAAATGCCGAGCATGTGATGCTGGTGGACTTGGCACGCAACGACTTGAGCCGCAACTGTCATGGAGTAAAGGTTGATTTCTATAAGGACATGCAGTTCTATAGCCATGTGATTCATTTGGTGAGCCGGGTGAGCGGCACGCTTGATGAGCAGGCCGATCATATCAAGGCATTTATTGATACCTTTCCGGCAGGAACATTGAGTGGAGCGCCCAAGGTAAGAGCCATGCAGATTATCTCAGAGCTGGAGCCGCACAACCGAGGTGCCTATGGCGGTTGCATCGGTTTCATCGGACTCAATGGCGACTTGAACCAGGCTATTGTCATCAGAACCTTTATCAGCCGTAACGGTGAACTGTGGTTCCAGGCAGGAAGTGGCGTCGTGGCAAAGAGCAACGACCAGTATGAGTTGGAAGAATGCAACAACAAACTGGGAGCCTTGACCAAGGCAATTCATATTGCAGAAGAGCTATAGAATCACACTACACATTAAACATTATAAAGATGAAAATAGTAATCATAGATAATTATGACTCCTTTACCTACAATCTTGCCCATCTGGTAAAGGAATTGGGAGCCGATGTAACCGTTTATCGCAACGACCAGTTTCAGTTGCGTGAACTCGACCGGTTCGACAAGATCATATTGAGTCCTGGCCCTGGCATTCCTTCAGAGGCAGGCCTGCTGATGGATGTCATCAAGACCTATGCAGGCAGAAAGCCCATGCTGGGAGTCTGCTTAGGGCATCAGGCTATAGGCGAGGCTTTTGGTGCCAAACTCACCAATCTGTCGGAGGTTTATCATGGTGTGGCAACACCTTGCACCCAGTTTGGCAACGACCCTATCTTTGCCGGTATGGAGAAGCGTATAGAGATAGGGCGTTATCACTCGTGGGTGGTTGACCGCAGCGGTTTCCCCGATTGTCTGGATGTCACAGCCGTGAGCGATGATGGCTGTATCATGGGATTATGCCACAAGAACTACGACATTCATGGCATCCAGTTCCATCCCGAGAGTGTATTGACACCCCAGGGAAAAACAATCGTCAAGAACTGGTTGGAGATGTAAATGCTTAGTGGAATTCTGAAGTTTTACGCGTAGGTGCCATTGATTTCAATCAACAGTCCCAAGAAGTTTCGGAAGTAGAAATATTTTCTAGTCAAGACCTTCTCCAATTCTCCAAATGGTTATTGATTGCAATCAACGTTTGCTTTTTCGACCTGTACGGTTGAAATTACCCAATACGCCCTGAAAGGGCAGAAGCTCTTAGCCCAGGGCAGCGCCCTGGGTTGTTTTGGACGCAAATCTGTCGCCCTGTAAGGGCAAAAGCTTTAAAAATCAAGGCAATACATAAAGCTTTTGCCCTTACAGGGCGACTTGCCGATTGCCATTATACCCAGGGCGCTGCCCTGGGCTAAGAGCTTCTGCCCCTTCAGGGCGTACCAACCGTACAGGTCGTGTTTTTTTGCTGATATTGACATTTTTGCAGATGGTGTTTTCTATTATATCTGCAGAAAATGCCATTTTCTTGTCGGTACAGGATATGTTTTCGAAGGTGAAGTGGGAGAGGCGATACTTGTCGCTTGTGCCCACATCGAAGAAGTTGTCGCAGTCCATGCGGATGTTCTTCATCGTGATGTTGTTGCATTGGCTTAGAGGCATGTCCTCTCTGTCGCCAGGCTTGAAGAACTGAGTCCATGGACGAATGGTAAGGAAACTTCCTGTGGTTCCGCTGATATTGTCGACTGTGACATACTCGTAATGTTGTGGTGTGTCGGGACGCAGTTTGAGCCATAACACGCGCTTGGCATTCTTTACGGTGATGTCACGAAGCACGATGTTGCGGTCGTTCACGCTCTCGCTTCCTAAGGTGAGGCATCCATGAACCTTGCCGTAGTTGCAACGCTGTATCAAGACATTGTATACCGGTCCGTTCTCGGGTGACTGGTCTGCCCATGTACCTTTTCCTCCCTTGATGGCAATAGCATCATCGTTGACACTCATGTAGCAGCCTTCCACCAGCACATCATGACAAACATCTATATCAATGGCATCGCTGCTGGGAGCCCTTAATCCCTGAGTAGGAGCGAAGATGTAGCAGTCGAGAAACCGCACATGGTCGCAGCGATAGATGTGATTGGTCCAGAAAGCGCTGTTCTGCAAATGCACGTCCTGAAGAGTCACGTTCGAGGAATTGCTGATGTATACGAGTCTTGGACGCTGTGCATCCTTGTTGGTGCAGCGGCTGTTCCACTGACGACGAATCCAGAACTCTTCCCAATAATGTTTGCCATTTCCGTCGATGGTTCCCTTTCCGGCAATGGTGAAGCCATCGCAGTGGTCGGCATTGATGAAGGCGGAGAAGTATTTGCAGGTCTCACCTTCGATGCGTGTCGTGAGTATGGGGAAGTTGACGATGCGGTCGCTTGCCTTCAACTTGCCTCCTTCGGATAGGAGCAGATGAGTCTTGGGACGGAAGAAGAGGGCGCCACTGAGGAAAGTGCCTTTCGGTATGACGACGACGCCTCCTCCATTCTTTGAGGCGAGGTCGATGACTCCCTGTATGGCGCTGGTCTGCAACAAAGTACTGTCATTCTTAACTCCGTAATCGGTGATGACATACTGTTTGCCCAAGGTGTCTGTATTCACTTTTTGGGCCTGCAGGAACCAAGTGTCCATCTTCGTGCCGTCGGGCCAGAGCTCTGTCTTAGCCTTCCTTGCTTTCTTCTGCTTCTTGGAAGCATTGGCGCTCAGTGGCATGAGCGCCACCAAGCAAGCCAATACATATAGATATACTCTCATGTATTTTATCTTTTTACTTTTTTACCTTTTTACTTTTTTACCTTTAAAAGTTTGTAGTATTCAGCAGCACCCAACAGGAGGCATCCTGTGCCGTAGTCCTCGAAATCGGGAACAGACGTATAGGTGACAGGCTGTCCAGCCGATGGGTCCTTGCCAGTGCCCTGGTTGTAACCGATGAAACCATCTTCATGAACCGATGCAGCCAGCGCCTTCCATGCCTTGTCCATAGCTTTCTGATAAGTGGCAGCAGGCAGAATGCCCTGTCTCACGCCCCATGCCATGCCGTAGAGGAAGAGACCTGTACCCGTCATTTCAGGGCCGCCATAGTTGGCAGGGCAAACGAGGCTTACATTCCAGTATCCATCCTCGCGCTGGCATTTCAGCAGAGCTTTGCTCATGTTGATGAAGTCTTTCTTCAGATATTGGTAGTTCTTGTCGTTGGTAGGCAATGTCTCCATCACGCGAACCAAGGCTGCGTAAACCCAGCCATTGCCACGGCTCCAGTAACAGTTGCTGCCGTCTGTCTCCTTGTAGGGAGGAACGTAGTCCTTGTCTCTCCACCACAAACCTTCCTTCTCGTTGAACAGTCCGCCTGCCAGTGTGTCGCGTGTCCACTTGTAGGAGTTCATGGCATAGTCGAGATACTTTTTCTCGCCGCTGACTTTTGCATATTTTGCATATATAGGCATAGCCATCTGTATGGCGTCGATCCATGTCCAGTAAGAAACACGGTTGGATGCAATCTGATGGTCGAGGTTTGCCTTCACATGACTTAAGTTTTTCTTTCCTCCGCTCTGTACGTAGCGGTCGATGTAAACCTGCATGCAGCACTGGTTGTCGGCATTGTCGTTGGTTTCTCCGCTGCGAGCCTGCCACTTGTGATAGTCAGCCCAGCGATCTGTATAGTCGAGATATTTCTGCTGAGGGTCAATCTCGTAGAGTGCCATGAGTCCCTCGTAGTACACGGCGCGTGTCCACAGGTTGCTGGTACGTACTCGTTTGACAAAGGTATCGAGTGTTGGGTCGCTGTACTTTGCCATGAAATAGTTGTTGGTGCGATGAGCCACCTCCATGATTTCTTTTTGTAGGTTTGTTACGTTTCTATGAACTTTCTGGGCTGAGGCAAAGCTCATACCCATGAGTACACAGAGTGATGTTAAGATCAGTTTTTTCATTTGTTGAGTTGTTTATTTGTTTTGTTGTTTATTCAGTTTATGTCTGTTTTTACTTCCACCAGCTTGACGGTGCTGTTGAGTCCGCTTGGCACAGGTTCCCACTTGTCGTAGGTGGTTTTCTTGTAATTGATGTCTACGACGTTGATTTCCTTCATCTTGCGCCATTTCACACCTTCGCGGTCGAGTGCAGCAATGCGGTTGGCAGGCAGGTTGGTCACTTCTATGCGGATGGTGTTCTTGCCCTTCGACAGTGCATCCTTGCAGTGGAGAATGTAAGGCACAGCCCAGGCGCAGCCTATGTAATGGCCGTTGATGTAGACGCGGGCACTTTCGCGCACGTCGCCTAAGTCGATGCTCCATTGTTTCTTGGCTTGCTCTTTCGACAGCTTGAACGTTGTCTCGTAGACGCCAGTTCCCATCGTCACCTGGGCCTTGTCGCTGAGGCTCTCCCATGTCTTGAGACCCTGCAGGCTGAAGGTTTCCTCTACCTTGGGTGCTTCCTCAGTGAAGGAGAGCTTCCAGGTGTTGGCGGTGAGGTCGATGCTTTCACCCTTGTCTATGGTTTGAGGTTCGGTCTTTGCCAGGCGCAGTTTCTTGTCTTGCAACCAGGGTGCCGACTCTTTCTGTGCACTGAGGAGGATTCTGCTTTCGCCACTTTTGAGGTTGATATCCAGTTCTCCGCGTTCGTTTATCACAGCAGCATGGTAAGATCCGTTCATAGGATTGTACCACAGCGCAGCGCTCTCTCCTGTAGCAATAGGCACTTGAGCCTTGATATCGTGGTCGGTGAGGTTGGCGATGAAGTAGTGATGACCGTACTTGTTGTTGCGTCGTATCAGCTTCAGTCCATATAGTTTTCTCATCATTTCAGGGTTGGCAGCCTTTGCCATCGCCTCAGTGTTGTCGCCCTTGATAATCTTGGCTCCTTGCGCCTTCAGCTGCGAGATGTGCTGTATCACGTCGCTTGGCATGATGTTGTTGCCGGGAATGACCAGCGCCTTATATCGTGTTCCGGCAGCAGTCTCTATCATGCCGTTCTTATAAGTACACGAGCGCAGGTATTGGTCGCTGATGTAGTCGCAGTCAAATCCGGCCTTGTCGATATCGAGGATGCACTTGATAAACTCGGGAGCCTTCTTCGCCATGCTGTGAATGTCGAACATCATGAGCCATTTCTTGGTATTGGTGCGCCACATGTCTCTTACGGGCAGATACACCAAGAAGTCGTTGTCGGGCTGTCCCCATTGCAGATAGGTTTGACAGTGGGTGATGTATTTCATCAGTTCGGGCGCATCGCGCCAGATGCTGTTGGTGGGGCTCATGTCGATGGAAGCATAGAATTTCCATCCTGGCCATGAATCGTTCTTTGGCGAATAGGCTGTGCCGTGGAAGAACATGTGGTTGACGCCGGCACAGAACATCAGGTCCATATCGGGTTTCATCTGACTCAGTGATGTGCGGAAGTGCTCGGTGAGCCAGGTGAAAGTCTCGCTTGATGTATATTTCTTGCCCGTGATGTGGGCAGCCGAAGGAGCATATTTCAGCATGCTCAGGTCGCTGAAGTTGGGACGGGTCTTCCCCGGATCCTTGCGCAGGCCCTTGATGCCGAAGTCGGTCAGTCCGAAGCCTTCTATCTCAGGAATGTCGACAGCCGCATAGCAGTCAATGAGGTTGGCGGGTGAGCCGTGCGCCTGGTTGCGTGTGATGGCTCCGTGCTTGTGTGCCCATGCAGTCCATTGTTTGGTGAAATTGTGCAGCAGCATCTCTCCCAGGGTTTCGCGATAATCGCTCACAACGATTGCGTCGCCATCCAGGAACTCGGGGAACTTGTCCTGCAATTTGTAGCCGTGCATATTCTCGAACTCAGTCAGCAGGGTAGGAGTCCAGTTGGCGCCATACACTTCGTAGCTGTCGTTGAAGAAAGTATGTGGAAAAGGTGTTCCCGAAGCCGTAAAGGCGCTGTCGATGTGTGCCAGATAATGGGCTACGGCAGTAGAGTCGAAGTGGTCGATGACGTAGCCTTCGCCTCCAGGCGCAGCACGCTTCACCATCTGTCGGGTGCGGCTTTCGTAGAGTGCGATGACGCGTTTCTTCTTGGTGGCTCCTGTCACAGGATAAGCCTTGATGACTTTCAGTTTGGCGAAGTTGCGCTCTTTCTCGGGCAGGGTGAAGTTGATGTCCATAAGTTTCTTCTTGACATCTACAATGGTGTCGACGAAAACAGCCTTGCAGGCAGCCTCGCTCAGTGGAACCCAAGGTCCGCCGAAAGGCCATCCTGTTCCGGTAGCCATATCGGTCTCAATGCCCAATTCCTTGTCTTTCTTTTCCACGAATCCGAGCATCTCCATCCATCGTGGTGAGAGGTAAGGTATGTCGTTCTTGTCGTTTCCCTGTACGCCATAGAGTGGAGTTATCTCCACTGCGCCTATGCCAGCCTTGGCATATTGGTCGAGATTCCATCCCAAGTTCTCCTTGTCGACGGCCGATCCCATCCACCACCATCTTATACCAGGTTTGGCTTCCTGTGTGGGGGAAGGCAAGAACTGAGCCTGTGCGCTGACTGCTGTGAGCAGTGCGCAGGTGAGGCATGTTGCAATAAGTCTTTTGCGTTGTTGTCTGATCATATCGATTATAATAGCCTTTAAGTTTTTATTTCTTCTGCAAAGTCTTTTATTTCTTTTGCAAAGATAGGTATAATTGTTCAATAAAGCATAAGAAATCGTCCATAAAGATGTAAAACCGTACAAAAGCGAGGGGCGTATGATTGTGCTGTCGGAAATTTTGCTTATCTTTGTACACACCAGCTTGGGAAGCCTATACTAATAGGTACGCGAGACACAGGCAAGCCATGCGGCTTGGACGAGACAGAAAGTCGTAAATCCAACAGAAAAGAGACTTAACCAAGGCTTGAATAAAATATAAAATTTGAATAATAAGAAACCATCGACCAACATGAAACAAACTAAATTGAGAACTTTCGCAGTCGTATCGGCTTGTATGATGGGAATGTTGTCCTCGTCAGCGCAAGGAGTGATGCAGCGTACTGCCAACTACCACCCCGACGGTAGAGGTTTTAGCTGTGTGAATGGCAACAATCGTTATACACGCGCCCTCTATGGCAGTGTGGATGAATGGCGACTGGAAACCAGCGACCGTCCTATATTCGCTATCTTTAAGAAGAACAATCATCGTAACATCCGTTTCGTGATAAAATGCAACGGTCAGGCTTTTCAGCTCGACTCGGTAGAGTACTGCAAGGCAAGATATGAGGCTGGAAAGCGTGAGTATCTGATGAAGGACAAGCGATGGGGTAGCGGTGTGCTGAAGCTCTCGGTGTTGGCTTATCCGCAGACGGAAGGTGCTGTCTGGAAATTCGCTGCCGAGAATTTTGGCAAGGCGAAAATAGAGATTGTGGGTATGATATGCGAAACCAGGGTGAGCAAGTTTAAGAGAGCCGGCGACATCGGCAAGTTCGACGGTCCTGAGGCCTTCGATGCGCCTGTCCAGCCCAAGATGCTCTCTACCGTTGCAGGCATTATGCCTCAGAAGGGCGCTGCCGAACTGTATTTCTCGGTCGACAACACCGTCTTGTCGACAGGCAAGAACTCAGAGATGTGCAAGCGTTATCAGGCAGCAGAGCAGTGGCGTTCCGACTTGGCTTCTTCCGTCATCTTCAATACTCCCGATGCTTATCTGAATCCTGTAGGCGGAACCATGGTCATGGCTGCAGACGGAGCCTGGAACGGGCAAGTGTGGACGCATGGCGCTGTGGGCTGGAGAATGCCTCTGCCAGGCTGGCGTGCAGCCTATATGGGCGATTTCTTGGGTATGTTCGATCGCCAGCGCATTCATTTCGACGCCTATGCCAAGAGTCAGGTGACCGACATCCCTGTGACCCGTCCTCATGTGATGGACAAGGAGCACAATCTCTCGCGTGGCGCCTACGAATGGGGCACGCCGATGTACAGCAATGGCTACATCTGCCGCAATCCTGAGAACAACAAGCAGTTCCACCATTACGACATGAACCTGGTGTATATCGATGAGCTGCTTTGGCATTTCCAGTTTGATGCCGATACAGCCTATATGCGCAAGATGTGGCCTGTCATCAAGAGTCATCTCGCCTGGGAGAAGAACACCTGGGATCCCGACAACGACGGACTCTACGATGCCTATTGCTGTATCTGGGCAAGCGATGCGCTGCAATACAACAGCGGTGGCGTAACCCATTCATCGGCCTATAACTACCGTGCCAACCTCTTGGCTGCCCGCATGGCAGAGATGATAGGCGAGAATCCAGCGCCTTATCGTGAGGAAGCCGACAGGATACTGAAAGCTATGAACAGCCGACTGTGGCTGAAAGATTTCGGCCACTGGGCTGAATATCAGGATTTCATGGGACTGAAGCGAGTTCATAAGGACGCAGCGCTGTGGAGCATCTACACACCGATAGACTGTGGCGCAGGAACTGGCGAACAGAACTATCTGGCAACGAAGTATGTGGACAGGCACATCCCGCGCGTACCTTATATATATGATGGACAGGAATATCAGACGGTGAGCACATCCGACTGGTCGCCTTATGAATGGAGTATCAACAATGTGGCGATGGCAGAGGTGATGCATACCGTGCTGGCTTATTATCAGGCAGGAAGAGCGGAGGAGGCTTACCGACTGCTGAAAGCCAATGTGCTCGACTTCATGTATCTTGGCAGCAGTCCGGGCAACTTCGGACAGTTGTCGACGATGGACCGTGCCACAGGCGAGGGCTATCGCGATTTCTCTGATGTGACGGGCATCTCGTCGCGTGCGTTTATCGAAGGCCTTTATGGCATCACGCCCAATGCTTTAGAGGGCAAGTGCATCATCCGTCCTGGTTTCCCCGCAGCATGGGACAGCGCGTCGGTGCATACGCCTTATTTGGACTACTCGTTCAGAAGAGTGGGCGACAAGGACATCTTCGACATAGAGCAGAACTTTGCCCGTCCGCTGCAGATTGTGATACGTCAGAATATGGGTGGAGGAAAATATAAAGACACCGAACTGACAGCCGACAAGCGCCAGCACGTGGAACTGGCAACCATCAAGCCCGTAGACAATGATGAGGTTGAGGTAAAGAAGACTTACACATTGGCTGATGCCGTTGCGGAACAGACTGCCGACCGATGGGGAACGATGACAGGTGTGGGCAATGACTTCGATCAGTTGAACGACGGAAAGCGAAGAATGGTGAACATGGATGCAGCCTTCAATTCGGAAGTGAGCGACATCTTCAAGAACCAATACCTCACACCCCGCTCGCCTTACACCACACTCTGTGTGCCTACGCAGGGAATGGGCGACTGGTGTTCAACGAAGAAACTCGCCAAGATAGACGACTCTAAGTTGCGCAGCATGGTGAAGGACGGATCTTTCGAGACCTTGCCAGACTTGTCGTTCCGCACACCTGCCGAGGGCAAGAATATTGCCTATACCAGTTTGTGGGACAATTATCCCGACAGCATCACCATTCCTTTGTCGGGCCAGGCTTCGCATGCCTATCTGCTGATGGCTGGCTCTACCAACCCCATGCAGTTTGCCATAGAGAATGCCGTGGTGAGAGTGGAATATACCGATGGTACGACAGACGAGCTGATGCTTGTTCCACCTGTCAACTGGTGTCCTATCGAGCAAGACTTCGTGGAGAACGCTGTGGCTTTTGCCATGCCTGCCGTTCGTCCTTACCGTATAGGTCTGAATACAAGTATTGTGAGCCGTCATCTTTTCCGCGACTCTCACTATCAGGAGGTAGCCACTGCCGGCGATCTTCCTGATATGAAGTTGGCGATGTGTGCCCTGCCTGGTGGCGCTGCCACGATGCTCGACATGCCTCTCAACGCCAAGAAGAAACTCCGTTCGCTGACTCTCCGCGCCTTGAGCAACGAGGTGGTCGTAGGACTGATGGGAGTTACGCTGCAGAAGTAAAAAACAGCTTTCGCAAATGGGGAAGTTAAGTTAAATAAGTTAGAAGTTAAAGCCATATGCTTTATGGCTAAGTATTCAATCAAAAAAGGCTGTGTCTTTGGGAAGAATCCCTTTGGCACAGCCTTTCGTTTTTGTATGTAGTATTGAAGTAGAAGATTACTTAACCATGATCTTCTTGATAGAACCGTCGCTCATCTTCACGATGTTGAGTCCCTTGTTGAGCTGGGCGTTGCGAACACCGTTCACGCTGAAAATAGCTTCAGCCTTGGCAGATGAGTTGGCATTGATGTTGTCGATACCTGTTGGAGTGCTGTTGAGGTAAGTCTTGATTTCCTCGATGATGTTCTGCAATGTGTTCTTGTTTGCAGAATATGTGCCGTAATTGGCAGCAGCTGTAGAGGTGAGGACTTCTTTCAGCTGGCTGAGCAAACTTGTAGAAATTTTCTCGTTGCTTGTCAATTCACTTGCCTCTTTGTAGAGCGCAGAATATGTGCTGTAAGCCTCTTTCTGTTCAGGAGAGATAAAGAGGAAGTCGTTGTATTCGCTCTGTTTTATTGCTGCTGTGTATTTGTTTTTGTTAACGTCAACGTTGAAATAGCATGTAACTAAACCATCCTTCTTGGATAACTTGTACGATAATCCTCTGTTTTCTGTATTCTTTGCTATCACTTTGTATGTAGTGGCATCGTTTGTGTTTATAGCTGTATGCCATGTTGCTCCCCATCCCAAATCACTCCACATATTTATGTGGTAATCCCCACAGCTGAACTGGTTGTTAGAAAGTGTCCAGAGTGCAGCATTGTCGATATTTTTTTCAGAGGGAGTGTCGTCGGTTGTTACGAAAATGCCAGCGCCAACATTATATACATAAACTTGCTGTTCTTTACCTGTTACTTCTTCGCCTCTCCACCAACTGTTGGCTTCTGCTGGTGTATAGGTTGTTGTGTTTACTTCTTCTTGTGCGTTTACTACTGTTGCTCCTACTGTCAAAATAGCTGCGAGCATGATGCTTTTGGCATATTTAGCCATGGTGTAAATTTGTTTCATTTCTTACTTATGTTTTATGATTCTTATTTTAAAATCGTGATTAATAGTATTTTAAAAATAGGAAGATAAACATAGATGTGTATGATTACCTTGTATACAATCTTGTTATTACCCTTTTTTGAGTGTGCAAAGTTACGAAAAAAAACGCTAATAACCATTCAAGTTTCGGAGAAAAGCAAAGAAAAGAGTGGTAAAATTGATATGAATCATGAAAAAAGGCTTCCGAAGAAACCTTCGAAAGCCTTTATACACATGGGCTGAACCCATGTTTATGCTGTAAAACAAGAGTTTATCTTACAAATCCCAACCCACAGCGCTTGCGCCGAGAACAGCTGCAGAGCTGCCATCGAGAGTTGACACAAGGAACTTAGCCTTGCCCTTGAAGATAGGCAATACGTTATTGTCGTATGACTCCTTGAGAGGTTTCATCAAGAGATCGCCAGCCTTGGTAAGACCGCCGAAGAAGACGAAAGCCTCAGGTGAAGCGAATGCAGCGAAGTCGGCACAAGCCTCACCGAGCATCTTGCCAGTGAAGTCGTACACGCGCTTAGCCAAGGCGTCGCCCTTGCTGGCAGCAATACTTACCTCGTAAGAGGTGATGTCCTCTGGCTTGATTTCGCGGAGCAATGAAGGCTCATCGCTCTTCTCGAGGAATTCACGTGCAGTACGAGCCACACCTGTTGCAGAGCAGTAAGCTTCCAAGCAGCCAGTTCTGCCGCAGCCGCATGTACGGCCTTCCTTGCCACGAACCATAACCACATGGCCCAACTCGCCTGCGAAACCATCGCAGCCATAAACCATCTTTCCATCAATCACGATGCCTGAGCCTACGCCAGTACCCAAAGTGATGTCGATGAAGTTCTTCAGTCCACGTGCTGCGCCATAAGTCATTTCGCCCAGTGCTGCCGCATTGGCATCATTGGTAAGCGCTACTGGGAGTCCGCCAAGAGCCTTGCTGAAGAGGTCTGCCAAAGGAACTACACAAGTGTGAGCCCAGGGCAGGTTGGGAGCGTACTCGATAGTACCCTTATAGAAGTTGCCATTAGGTGCTCCGATACCCATAGCCTTGATTTTCTCAATACCACCAACAGTTTCGATAATAGGTTGTAGTGCTTCGACAGCTGCCTTTACGTAATCATTCACGTTGTCATAGCCACCGGTCTTGATGGCTGTAGTAGCCTTGATTTCACCACGTGCGTCCACGATACCGAAAACAGAGTTGGTGCCACCAAGGTCCAAGCCGATTACATACGGCTTCAATGCATTTTCTGTCATATTGTTTATGTTTTTTAATAAGTTAGAATTTTAAAATTTGATGGCAAAGATAAGAAAAAAAATGCATCGGACAAACTTTTAGACGGAAAATTTGCATTGTATGATTAAAAAATTGTATCTTTGCACCTCGTATGAATTCATTGTTTCCAATAGAGATAAACATCCTTGATTTTATTTTCAAGGGTATTGTCATAGGTATCATTGCCTCTGCTCCCATGGGTCCAGTAGGTATTTTGTGTATTCAGCGCACGTTGAACAAGGGGCGCTGGTATGGTTTTGTGACAGGCATCGGCGCTGCTTGCAGCGACATCGTGTATGCCATGTTCACGGGTTTGGGTATGAGTTTTGTGATGGATTTTGTCAACAATGCCCAGAACAAGTTCTATCTTCAGATTTCGGGCAGTCTGCTGCTGCTTGTCTTCGGAGTGTATTGTTTCAAGAGCAACCCGATGAAGAATATGCACAAGAGCAGCAACAAGCAGGGCACATTGTTCCACAACGGCCTGACGGCCTTTCTCGTCACCCTCTCCAATCCGCTCATCGTGTTCCTCTTCATGGCCACATACGCGCAGTTTGCCTTTGTGGTTCCCGACATGCCTATTGAGATGAGCGTGGGCTATCTCAGCATTGTGTTTGGCGCCTTGCTGTGGTGGTTTGGTCTTACCTGGCTCATCGACAAGATACGCGGCAAGTTTGATACCAATGGCATTCTTATTATTAATAAGGTGATAGGTAGTGTGGTGATCATCTTCTCGCTGATAGCGCTGATAGGCACGGTGTTCAACCTGTATCATCTGCCCGAGTTTTAGGCTGTCCTACGGGGCGTGTGCCCGGAAAGATTATATGAGAATATTATTTTCACAAAATATATGTTTGTAGCACAAGAGTTAAGAAAGAAAAGTATCGCCGAATACCTGTTGTATATGTGGCAGGTGGAGGACATTATCCGTGCCTATGGCTGTTCGCTGCCCGTTATCCGCAAGCAGTATATCGACCGTTTCGACTATACCGACGAGCAGAAAGCCGAGGAGCTGGACTGGTTTGGCAACCTCATCCGCATGATGAACGAGGAAGGAAAGCGCGAGTATGGACATCTCGATATCAACCGCGTGTTGCTCAAGGACGTCATCGACTTGCACGGAATGTTGCTGCAGAGCAGCAAGTTCCCCATCTATAATGCCGAATACTACAAGGTGTTGCCCTACATCGTAGAGCTGCGCAACAAGGGCGACAAGGATGTGAACGAGATAGAAACCTGCTTAGACGCACTCTATGGCGTGATGATGCTCCGCCTGCAGAAGAAGGAGATAACGCCCGAGACAGCCCGTGCCGTGACCGAGATCAGCACCTTCGTCGGCATGCTGAGCGATTATTACATCAAGGACCGTACAGAGGGCTTGAAGTTTGACGACGACATGTAGTGTTTAATTTTTAGGATATACATATTTTATAATAATATACAGAACTTGAGAAAAGTTCAAAATATATATACAACGAGATGAAAGAGATTGAAAGAAGAAGAACGTTTGCCATTATTTCTCACCCTGATGCAGGTAAGACCACACTGACCGAGAAGTTCCTTCTCTTTGGTGGACAGATACAGGTGGCAGGTGCCGTAAAGAACAATAAGATACGCAAGACAGCCACTTCCGACTGGATGGATATAGAGAAACAGCGTGGTATTTCTGTTTCCACGTCGGTGATGGAGTTCGACTACTTGCCCGATGGCGAGCATGGCGACCCCTACAAGGTGAACATCCTCGATACTCCCGGTCACCAAGACTTTGCCGAGGACACTTACCGCACGCTGACAGCCGTTGACTCAGCCATCATCGTGGTCGACTCAGCCAAGGGTGTGGAGGCTCAGACCCGCAAGTTGATGGAAGTGTGTCGTATGCGCAATACGCCTGTTATCATCTTCATCAACAAGATGGACCGTGAGGGCCGCGATGCCTTCGACGTGCTCGACGAACTGGAGGAAGAACTCAAGATCAAGGTTCGACCCCTGAGCTGGCCTATCGGACAAGGTGCCCGGTTCAAGGGCGTGTACAATATCTACGAGCAGCAGCTCAACCTCTTTACTCCCAACAAGCAGCGCGTGACCGAGAAAGTGGAAGTGGACGTCAACTCCGAAGCGCTCGATCAGCATGTGGGTGAGCGCGAGGCTGCCCAGTTGCGTGAGGATCTGGAGTTGGTCAACGGCGTTTATCCAGCCTTCGATGTGGAGACTTACCGTTCGGCCGAGGTGGCACCGGTGTTCTTCGGTTCTGCGCTCAACAACTTCGGTGTGCAGGAACTTCTCGACTGCTTCGTCAAGATAGCACCGTCGCCCAAGCCCACTCAGGCCGAGGAGCGACTGGTAGAGCCTGAAGAAAGCAAGTTTACTGGCTTCATCTTCAAGATCACCGCCAATATCGACCCCAACCACCGTTCATGTATTGCCTTCTGCAAGATTTGTTCGGGCAAGTTTGTGCGCAATCAGCCTTACCTGCACGTACGATTGGGCAAGACCGTCCGTTTCTCTTCGCCCACACAGTTCATGGCGCAGCGCAAGAGCACCATCGACGAGGCTTATCCAGGCGATATCGTAGGTCTGCCCGACAACGGCATCTTCAAGATTGGCGACACGCTCACCGAGGGCGAGCAGCTGCACTTCCGTGGTTTGCCATCGTTCTCGCCTCTGCTCTTCAAGTATATCGAGAACGACGACCCGATGAAGAGCAAGCAGTTCCAGAAGGGATTGGAGCAGTTGATGAACGAGGGTGTGGCACAGCTGTTTGTCAACCAGTTCAACGGCCGCCGCATCGTGGGAACCGTAGGACAGTTGCAGTTCGAGGTCATCCAGTATCGTTTGGAGAACGAGTACAACGCCAAGTGTCGCTGGGAACCTGTCCACCTGCACAAGGCTTGCTGGATAGAGGCCGACGATGAGCAGGAGCTGGAGAACTTCAAGAAGCGTAAGTATCAGTACATGGCCAAGGACATAGAGGGCAGAGACGTGTTCCTCGCCGACTCGGGCTATGTGCTCAGCATGGCACAGCAGGACTTCGAACATATCAGGTTCCATTTCACTTCGGAGTTTTAAGGAATGATGAGGCGCGGACAACACAGAGGCTGATGCCATATTCCTTGGTGAAAGCGTTGTGGCAGTCAGAAGATAAAATCCGTGTAATCCGCGTAATCTGTGCCAAGATAAAATAATAAAGGATAATATATATATATTAATGGATGACGATATTTTAGAAGCAAGGAAAAGTTGGGTCGACAAGATGGTGGCCTGGCAGAAGGAACATATTTCCGACCGTCAGATGACACTCATCCTCGCCTTTGTCATCGGGGTGCTCGCCTCGGTGGCAGGCTATTTCCTGCATGGAATCGTGCACGAGATACAGATTCTGCTCACATCGGGATTTGTCAAGAACACGTACAACCTGCTCTTCCTGCTCTTCCCAATCGTGGGCATTTACCTCACGTCGCTCTTTATCAAGTATGTGGTGCGCGACAATATCTCGCATGGTATTACCCGCGTGCTCTACGCCATCTCTACCAAGAACTCCAAGCTGCGCGGCCACAACTGCTGGTCGTCGGTGGTGGCTTCTGGCATCACCATTGGCTTCGGCGGTTCTGTGGGAGCCGAGGCGCCTATTGTGCTTACCGGTTCGTCCATCGGTTCCAATCTGGGACAGATCTTCCGCATGGACAAGAAGACGATGATCCTGCTGGTGGGCTGCGGAGCCAGTGCCGCCATTGCCGGAATCTTCAAGGCACCTATAGCCGGACTGGTCTTCACGCTCGAGGTGCTGATGGTCGACCTGTCGATGGCTTCGCTTCTGCCCATCCTCATCTCGTGTGTCACAGCCACCTGTTTCACTTATATTCTGATGGGCTCGAAGTCGCTCTTCGACTTCACGCTCACCTCGCCCTGGGTGCTCGACCGTGCGCCGGTATGTATCCTGTTGGGTATCTTCTGCGGCTTTGTCAGCCTTTACTTCATGCGCACCATGTCGGCTTGCGAGGGCATGTTCGCCCGTCTGGGCAAGCATCCTTATGCCAAACTCCTCTTGGGCGGACTCATCCTGAGCAGCCTTATCTTCCTGTTCCCTTCGCTCTATGGCGAGGGCTACTCGGCTGTCAACATCCTGCTCAAGGGCAGGACAGAGGCAGAGTGGGGGCAGGTGATGAGCAACTCGCTCTTCTATGGCAACAGCCATCTGCTGCTTGTCTATATCGGACTCGTCACCCTCACCAAGGTGTTTGCCACATCGGCAACCAATGGCAGTGGCGGTTGTGGTGGAACCTTCGCCCCTTCGCTCTTTATCGGCGGTTTTGCGGGTTTCTTCTTCTCCCGCTTCTGGAATGCCAACGAGATAGGTGTCTACGTGCCCGAGCAGAACTTCACGCTCATGGGTATGGCAGGCGTGATGACGGGTGTGATGCATGCGCCGCTTACGGGCATCTTCCTCATCGCCGAGCTCACGGGAGGCTATCAGCTCTTCATGCCGCTCATGATCGTCTGCATCTCGTCATACCTCACCATCAGCATCTTCGAGAGCCACAGCATTTACGCCCTGCGACTGGCAAGAGAGGGCAAACTGCTCACTCATCACATCGACCGTGCGGCCCTCACGCTGATGAGCATGCAGAGCGTCATCGAGAAAGACTATCATCCCATTCATGCCGATTTGCCTATGGGCAAACTCGTGGCTGAGATAAGCCGCAGCAACAACAACTTCCTGCCAGTGGTCGACAAGGGAGGCGTACTTCTGGGCGTGATAGATATTACCCGCATCCGTCACATCATCTTCCGGTCCGAGCTTTACAACCGTTTCACCGTGCGACAGCTCATGTTGCAGCCGTCGGCTGTACTTTCCGACCACGAGCCGATGGACGAGGTGATGAAGAAGTTCGACCAGACCGATGCGGCCCAGCTGCCTGTGGTCGACACCTCCGGCGTGCTCGTAGGCTACATCAGCCGTACCAAGGTGTACTCGGTGTATCGCAAGATTGTGGCCGATATGTCGGCAGAATAACTTAAGTGAAGAGTGGAGATTTCTTCGGCTTTGCTGATTTTAACTTCAAATGTTATTTTATGGAGAAGAAAGATTTAAGAATCGTTTTTATGGGAACACCCGAGTTTGCGGTGGAATCCCTCAAGAGCCTCGTAGAAGGCGGATATAATGTGGTGGCTGTGGTTACCCAGCCCGACAAACCCGTAGGACGCCATCAGGACACGCTGCAGGCGCCTCCTGTCAAGCAGTATGCCTTGGAGCAGGGCTTGCCCGTGCTGCAGCCTGTCAAGATGAAAGATCCCGAGTTCGTGGAACAGCTGCGTGGCTTCCGTGCCGACCTTCAGGTGGTGGTGGCTTTCCGCATGCTGCCCGAGGTGGTGTGGGCCATGCCCCGTTTCGGCACGTTCAATGTGCATGCCGCCCTGTTGCCTCAGTATCGTGGCGCAGCGCCTATCAACTGGGCTGTCATCAATGGCGAGACGCAGACTGGTGTCACCACCTTCTTCCTCGATCACGACATCGACACCGGACGCATCATCATGCAGGAGCCTTTCGCTATTCCCGACGATGCCGATGTGGAGTATGTCTACGACGGACTGATGCACCTCGGTGCCGGTATCGCGCTCAAGACCATCGACAAGCTGATAGCTGCCGATGGCAACATCGACTCCATCTCGCAGGACGAGTTGGTGGCAGAACAGCAGGAACTGCATCATGCACCCAAAATCTTCAAGGAGACCTGTTGCATCAGTTTCGGCCAGCCAGCCAAGAAGGTGTACGACTTCATCCGCGGTCTGTCGCCTTATCCTGGCGCATGGACCGAGATACTGAAGGAGGGCGGCAAGGCTCAGGTGCTGAAGGTTTTCAAGACTACGAAGACCGGCAAGGCACTGGCAGAAGGCGTCGCTGTGGGCTCGCTCCGTGTAGAGGGCAAGAGTCTGCTCGTGGCTTGTGCCGACGAGTGGCTGCAGCTCGACACCATTCAGATAAGCGGCAAGAAGCGCATGGAGGCACGTGACTTCCTCAACGGTATGCGCGACATCGAGCAGTATAAAACCATTTAGAAACATTATACATATTATAATATCAGCATTATGACACAGCAAGAAGACATTAAGAATGCAGTGGAGTGCATGCGAAAGGGTGGAGTGATACTCTATCCCACAGATACGGTATGGGGCATCGGCTGCGATGCCACCAATGCCGAGGCAGTAGCAAAGGTTTATCAGATCAAGCGTCGTGACGATTCCAAGGCGCTCATCTGTCTTGTAGACAGCGCTGACCGTATGGCGCGTTATTTCCGCAATGTGCCTCAGGTGGCGTGGGACTTTATCGATGCAGCCATGCCTGTGAAGCCTACAACCGTCATCCTCGACGATGCTACGGGTGTGGCCAATAATCTGGTGGCAGAGGATGGCAGTCTGGCCATGCGTGTCACCTTCGAGCCTTTCAGCAAGGAGTTGTGTTACCGCTTCCAGAAGCCTTTGGTCAGCACCAGCGCCAATGTGAGTGGTGAGCCTGCGGCACAGAATTATCGTGATATTTCGCCCGAAATTCTGGAGGCTGTCGACTATGTTTGCTGGAGTCGTCGCCAGGAGCACAAGCCCCACACGCCTTCCAGCATTGTGAAACTGAGCAAGAATGGCGAGGTGAAGGTGATAAGATAATCGCTTCTTCATCAGTACTCAATATTCTGTGAACCTGCACTCATGCTCCCGCGAGGTCGTCTATTAAGACCAAGGGAGGTCACAATAGATGACAGGTGTCGGTCGTCTATTATGACCCCAAAAGGTGTTAAGAAGAGCCCAAGAAAGATGGAAGCCTAAAAAACGCAGGGCAGGGAGGCGAGCTGATACAGGATGGTTTTTGCCATGCGCTCATGACCCGGATCGTTGGGGTGGAGACGGTCGGTGTCGGGCTTGTTGAAGAGCTGAGCGCCTGCATCGTAGAGAGGGAAAAGACCCGAGAGGGCATTGAGGTCGATGACGGGAACAGCCCACACGTTGCCTACCTCCTTGACAGCCTTGACGTACTCGTCGAAGAAGACACCACGGGCATTCTCATACATCTCGTCGGGCTGGATGTTCTTCTCGCCCGAGCAGAAATAAGCACGGTGAACAGGCGTCATCACAACGATTTGCTTGGTGGGATACATCTGCTTGAGTTTCGACATGGCGATGTTGATGCGGCCCTTGAGCGTGTTCTTGTCCATAACAAAGTGGCGGTGACGGCGCTGCACCATTTCACCAGGTTTGTGGCGTGCCACTTTCACACTGTCGAAAGTCTCTGTGTACCATTCGCCTACGGGCACGCCATTGTTGAAATCATTGGTGCCCATAAAGATGAGGATGGCGTCGAAGTCATCGCCATGTTCAGCCTTGAGTTTGTCGGCTTGGCGGGGAATGTCGTTCCACTGTCGTCCGCTCACCCCGTAGACGTAGGGTGTGATGCCGAGCCACTGCTGCAGGAATCCCCAGTATTTCACCTTTGAAGCCTTGATGTTGGGGTCGGTGATGGAGTCGCCGAAGTAGGCCACTCGTTTGCCCTGCCAGGGGTGCTGGAAGGTGAGTTGCTGTGGGGTGTTGGTTTTCTGTCTCTTGGCTGCCTGTGTTGGCAGAGTGAGGGCGAGGAGCAGCAGGGCTGCTGCAAGGATTTGTTTCTTCATATCGCTTAGTTTTATTTGTTCTGTACTGGCAAGGTTTTATGCTTGCGTTGGATTTTCTTGTTGTTCGAAGGGCAAAGTTACACTTATTTTTTGACAAGGCATTATCTTTTTGGGAATAATCGATGGATGAAAGTTTATTTTTTCGTATTTTTGCAGCCGCGTTTTTAAGTTTCATGTTAAAAGATATATAGGATGACATTTCGAATGAGTGATTTGAGCGACTTGGCTCGCAAGCGAGTGGCTGTGGCAGCTTATTATTTTGTACCGGGACTGGTGTTTGCCAGTTGGGCAAGCCGTATTCCGGATGTGAAACATCTGCTGCATCTCAACAATGGTCAGTTGGGCAGCATTCTGCTCGCCATCCCTTTGGGACAACTGCTGATGATGGGTTTCTCGGGTGTGCTGGTGAGCAAGTTGGGCAGCAAGAAGATGTTGGTGGTTGCCGAGGTGCTTTATGCCGCCGTGCTCCTCGCTATGGGCTGCAGCAGCACGGTTTTTCATCTTACGCTGTCTCTTGTGGGTTTCGGCATGATGGCGAACCTGATGAATATTGCCACCAACACACAGGCGTGCTTAGTGGAGAAGTTGTATGGCCGCAACATCATGTCGTCGTTTCATGGCCTTTGGAGTCTGGGTGGTTTTGCTGGCGGCATCGTGGGTGCTGTGTTTGCCAATACGGTTCTGCCGATAGAGGCTCATTTCGGAACGGTGCTGGCATTGAGTCTGCTGATCCTGGCTGCTGGTTTCCACTTCCTGGTGAACGACGAGCAGGCGAGGGCTGAGGAGGAAGACGTGCCCAAGTTCTCGTTCAGAACCATCGACCCTGTGCTCTTCCTCTTAGGTCTGATGGGTTTTGCCGGAATGTTCTGTGAGGGGACAGTCTACGACTGGAGTGGCGTGTATTTCACTTCGGTGGTGAAGCCCGACGAGGTTTTCATCCGCGCAGGTTATGTGGCAGGCATGGGTGCCATGACCTTGGGACGTTTCCTGGCCGACGGTTTCGTGACGCGCTATGGCGCCGCCAGAGTGCTGAAGGTTTGCGGACTGCTGATTCTGTGCGGACTGCTTCTCGCCACGTTGTTGCCTTACCTTGTTATAGCCACTCTGGGCTTTCTCTTGGTCGGTTTCGGCATTTCGTCGTCGGTGCCTATCTGCTACAGCATAGCGGGCAAGTTGGGCACTGTCAAGGCGAGCATCGCCATCACCATCGTGTCGAGCATCAGCTTCTTCGGTTTCCTTATCGGTCCTCCAGTGATAGGCTGGCTTGCCGAGGCTTTCAATCTTCGTGTGGCTCTCAGCATCGCCTCGTTGTTGGGACTGATCATCGCGATATTGAGCAGGCGGGTAAAGAATCGTCAATAGAAGTTTTTTGTCTATAATTGGAGAATTAATTTATCCCGGAAGAAAAGTTTTTTGTCAAGAATTAGAGAATTAATTTGGTCATGAGTTCTTGATTTTGTCAAGAATTAGAGAAGGCATTTCTGCTGATTTTTTTAGGAATTGGTACGATTTTACAAGAAGGCATTGCAGTTAATTTCTACCGCAATGCCTTCTTGTAATTCTCGTTAAATCCTAAGCTCAGCAGGAATGCCTTCTTAAATTCTCTAATTCTTGACTTAAATTTACAACAGGCTTCCGATTTGGAAGACGAGGGCCGAGACGATCCATGCCAGGACGGTGGTGTAGATGGCGGCAAAACCAGCCCATTTCCAACTGCCCGTCTCGCCCTTGATAGCCGCGATGGTGGCTATGCAGGGGAAGTAGATCAGTACGAAGAGGAGGAAGCAATAGGCGGTGAGGCTCGCTTTATGGGCAGCCTCGGCATCGCTATAGCCGTAGGTCTTCTGCAGGTCGGCAGTCATCTGCTTCTTCAGTACCTCGTATTTGCCGTCCTCGTCGTTGTAGTCGCTGTCGTCGCCAAAGCTGTCGTTGTTGCTGTAGAGCACGCCCATGGTGGACGCCACGATCTCCTTGGCTCCCACGCCAGAGATGAGTCCTACGTCGAGTTTCCAATCGAAGCCCTGAGGTGTGAAGACAGGCTCAATGGTCTTGCCTATCCTTCCGATGTAGCTCTGTTCCTGCTGTTGTTGCTGTTCCAACTCTTCGTTGTGGGGGAAGTATCCCAGCGCCCACACGATGATGCTTGCCACGAGGATGATTCCACCCATCTTCTTCAGGTACTGCTTGCCTTTCTCCCAGGTGTGTCGGCCTATGGCTTTCCAGGTAGGGAAGCGGTAGGGTGGCAGCTCCATGACGAAAGGCGTGTCCTCGCCCTTGATGACGAAGCTGGAGAGCATGCGGCTCAGTATGACGGCAAGCAGGATGCCGATGAGATAGAGCGACACCATGATGAGCGAGCGATACTGCAGGGCGAAGAAGGTTCCTATCACCATGATGTAGATAGGCAGACGCGCCGAACAGCTCATCAGCGGCAGGATGAGCATGGTGATGAGTCGCGAGCGATGGCTCTCGATGGTGCGTGTCGCCATGACGGCTGGCACATTGCAGCCAAAGCCCATGATGAGTGGAATGAACGACTTGCCGTGAAGTCCCATCTTGTGCATCAACTTGTCCATGATGAAGGCAGCACGTGCCATATAGCCAGAGTCCTCCATGTAGGAGATGAAGAAGTAGAGGATGAGAATCTGCGGCAGGAAGACGATGACGGCTCCCACGCCTCCGATGACTCCGTCGACGAGCATGTCTTTCACCGGTCCGTCGGGCATGCTGGTGCTGATGACGGTTCCCAGCCAAGCCACTCCGTCCTCAATCCATCCCTTAGGCACCTCGCCCAGGACGAAGGTGGCAGAGAACATGATGAACAGCAACAGTATGAAGATGGGGAAACCCACGTATTTGTTGGTGAGGATGCGGTCGATGAGATGCGTCACCTGATAGGTGTCTTTGGCCTTTCCCGTTTCGTAGCCCGCTTCCTGCAAGGCTCCGTGTATGAAGCCGTACTTGGCGTCCATGATGGCAGTCTCGCTGTCTTCCATGGTTTCCTCCTTGACGCGTCGTGCAGCCTCGTCGCGTGCGTCGAAGATTTCCTTTGCCGACTTGAGGTGGCTCACATACTCCTCGGCATGCTTGTCGTTCTCGAGGAGTTTGATGGAGAGATATCGGGTGGAGTAGCGCTGGCGGATGCTGTCGTCGGCCTTCAGATATTCCTGTATGTGCTCGATGCCGTGCTCTATCTCGTGTCCGTGGTTGATGTGGATGTGGCGGTAGTGGGCATTGGAGCCTTCGCGTCCCTCGTACATTTCGATGATGGTGTCGAAGAGCTTGTCTACGCCTCTCCCGTTCTTGAAGACGGTAGGAACCATCGGTATTCCGAAGAGTTCGCCCAACTTGTCGTAGTCGATGTTGTCGCCTCGTTTCTCGGTCTCGTCGAACATATTGAGTGCGCACACCATGCGGATGTGCATATCGATGAGCTGAGTGGTGAGATAGAGGTTGCGCTCCAGGTTGCTGGTGTCGATGACGTTGATGACGATATCGGGTGTGTGCTCGATGAGCTGCTTGCGCACATAAAGCTCCTCAGGCGAGTAGGCTGAGAGCGAATAGGTGCCAGGCAGGTCGACAAGATTGAAGTGATAGCCGTTGTATTCGGCTTCGCCCACCTTGGCGTCGACGGTGACACCGCTGTAGTTGCCCACGCGCTCGTGAGCGCCCGAGGCGAAGTTGAAGAGGGAAGTCTTTCCGCAGTTGGGGTTGCCGATGAGCGCCACGTTGATGACATGGTGCAGGCGGTCGGCCTCCTGTTCTGCCACGAGCATCTTGTCGCCCAGTGCCTGCTCGTCGGGGTCATTAGAATCGACAGCCTGCGAGTTGATGACCTGTTCGCGTTCTTCCTCGTCAGCTTGTCTGAGTTGTTTGTCTTTCTTGGCCTCGTTGACCGAAACCACCTCTATGTGGTCGGCCTCGCTGTGTCTCAACGACACCTCGTAGCCCATGATTTTGTACTTTACAGGGTCTTGCAGTGGGGCATTGAGCAGTACGTCTACCTTCTTGCCCTTGATGAATCCCATCTCGATGATTCTTTTGCGGAAGCCACCGTGTCCTGAAACCTTGACGATGACGCCGCTTTCGCCTGTGTTGAGTTCGGATAATTTCATATTTTTTATCTCCTTTTCTTCTTTTTTCTGTTATCGTGCGTGGCATGCAAACAGTGTGCCACGTCGTGTTGTGTCGTTTGAACTGCAAAAATACAAAAATATCTCGGCAACTGTATATTGATGCCTTATTAACGCGAAAAAAATACCTATAAATGATGAGCCTGTCATCAAATATAGGTATTTTCTCATTATTTATGATTATAGAACTTTAGTAAGTTCTCTGACTTCCTTATTTGCGAAAGTTGAGTTACAGGTTTCTGCCGTGGCAGTTCTTGAACTTCTTGCCGCTGCCGCAAGGACATGGATCGTTGGGACGAGGCATGCGCTCTGCACGGTAAGGAGTGTGGTTGACCTGCTGTGCGCCCTCGCGTGTGTCGTGATGGGCAGCAGCCTGCTGTGCGGCACGCTCGGCACGCTCGCGCTCAGCGTCGATGTCCACCTTCTGCTCTACGTAGTTCTGCTGTGGGCGCTGCTCGGGTGCAGCCTCCTGTACGGGCTGTTCCTGCTCCATGACAGGAATCTGTCCGCGCATCAGAATGCTGGCGATGCGGTCGTTCATCTCGTTAATCATAGAGTCCCAGAGCTTCACACTCTCAAGCTTGAAGATGAGCAATGGGTCTTTCTGCTCGTAGCTGGCGTTCTGTACAGAGTGGCGCAACTCGTCGAGCTGGCGCAGGTTCTCCTTCCAGTCGTCGTCGATGATATGGAGCATGATGACTTTCTCCCACTGCTTTACCACGCTCTTGGCCTCGGTGTCGTAAGCCTCCTTGAGGTTGCAAGGAATGTTGTACATGCGCTTGCCGTCGGTGATAGGCACCATGATGCGCTCATACATAGCGCCCTGGTTCTCGTACACCTGCTGGATGATAGGCCATGCTGTGGCCTGGATGCGCTCGGTCTTGCGCTTGAAGCTTGCCATGGCCTCCTGGAAGGCACGCTCGCAAAGTTCCTCACGCTGTATTCCCTCAAACTCCTCGGCAGTGAATGGAATCTCCATGGCCAGGATCTTGAGGAAGTCCTCCTTGGCGCCCTCGTAGTCGTTGTTGTTGATGATATAGAGCACGCGGTCCCAGATGACGTTGGTGATGTCCATACCGATACGCTCGCCCATCAAGGCGTGGCGGCGCTTCTCGTAGATCACGGTACGCTGCTTGTTCATCACGTCGTCGTACTCCAGGAGATGCTTACGGATACCGAAGTTGTTCTCCTCCACCTTGCGCTGTGCGCGCTCGATGCTCTTGCTGATCATTGGACTCTCGATACGCTCGCCGTCCTCGAAGCCCAAGCGGTCCATCACCTTGGCAATACGCTCAGAGGCGAAGAGACGCATCAGTTTGTCCTCCAAAGATACATAGAAGACAGAAGAGCCTGGGTCGCCCTGACGACCGGCACGACCACGCAACTGGCGGTCTACACGGCGGCTCTCATGGCGCTCGGTACCAATGATGGCAAGACCGCCTGCAGCCTTCACCTCGGGGGTGAGCTTGATATCAGTACCACGACCTGCCATGTTGGTGGCGATGGTGACAGCACCCTTGCCGTTGGTAGAGCGTCCTGCCTCGGCTACGATCTGAGCCTCCTGCTGGTGGAGCTTGGCGTTGAGCACATTGTGAGGAATATTGCGCATCTTGAGCATCTTGCTCAGCAATTCTGAAATCTCAACAGATGTTGTACCTACCAAGACTGGGCGACCGGCATTGCGCATCTCCTCGATCTCGTCGATAACGGCACGATACTTCTCGCGGGCTGTCTTGTAGACACGGTCGTCGAGGTCGTGGCGTGCGATTGGGCGGTTGGTAGGAATCTCTACCACGTCGAGCTTATAGATGTCCCAGAACTCACCGGCCTCGGTGCTGGCAGTACCTGTCATACCCGAAAGCTTGTGGTACATACGGAAGTAGTTCTGCAGGGTGATGGTGGCAAAGGTCTGTGTGGCAGCCTCTACCTTGACATGCTCCTTGGCCTCGATAGCCTGGTGCAAGCCGTCGCTCCAGCGTCGGCCTTCCATGATACGGCCTGTCTGCTCGTCGACAATCTTCACCTCGCCGTCCATCACGACGTATTCGTCGTCCTTGTTGAACATGGTGTAGGCCTTCAGGAGCTGCTGCAAGGTGTGAACGCGCTCGCTCTGTACGCCGTAGTGAGCCATCATCTCGTCCTTGATGTCGAGACGCTCCTGGTCGCTGATGTCGGTGCGTGCCTCGAGCTGGCTCATCTCTGTGGCGATGTCGGGCAGCACGAAGAGCTCACGGTCGTTCACCTGCTTGGCGAGCCATTCGGTTCCCTTGTCGGTGAGGTCGGCAGAGTTGAGTTTCTCGTCTACGACGAAGTATAGTGGAGCCACGGCTTTTGGCATCTCACGGTTGTTGTTGGCCATGTAGTATTCCTCAGTCTTGAGCATGCCTGCCTTGATACCTTCTTCAGAGAGGTACTTGATGAGAGGCTTGTTCTTAGGCAGTGCCTTGTAGGAACGGTAGAGGGCGAGGAATCCGTCCTCGAGCATCTTGGCGTCCTTGTTCTTGGTGCCTTCGCCAATCTTCTGCTTTGCCTCGGCGAGCAGCTCGGTAGCCTGCTTGCGCTGTACCTCGTACAGGCGCTCTACCAATGGCTGATACTGCTCGAACATCTGGTCGTCGCCCTTAGGAATAGGACCTGATATAATAAGAGGTGTACGGGCATCGTCAATCAACACGGAGTCGACCTCATCGACGATGGCGTAGTTGTGCTGACGCTGTACGAGGTCGGCAGGACTTGTCGCCATGTTGTCGCGCAGGTAGTCGAAACCAAACTCGTTGTTGGTACCGAAGGTGATGTCGGCCATGTAAGCCTTGCGACGAGCGTCGGAGTTGGGACGGTGCTTGTCGATACAGTCGACAGAGAGTCCGTTGAACATATAGAGTGGGCCCATCCACTCGGAGTCACGCTTGGCCAGATAGTCGTTCACGGTAACCACGTGCACACCGTTGCCAGTGAGGGCGTTGAGGAACACAGGCAGTGTAGCGACGAGGGTCTTACCTTCACCCGTAGCCATCTCGGCAATCTTACCCTGGTGCAGCACCGTACCACCGAAGAGCTGTACGTCGTAGTGAACCATTTCCCACTTCAGGTCGTTTCCGCCTGCTGTCCAGTGGTTGTGGTAGATGGCATTGTCGCCATCGATGGTGATGAAGTCGTTGGCAGGATTGGCTGCCAGCTCGCGGTCGAACTCAGTAGCTGTGACTACAGTCTCCTCGTTCTCGGCGAATCGGCGGGCTGTATCTTTCACGATGCTGAAAGCTGTAGGCAGCACCTCGTTGAGGGCAACCTCGTAGTTGTCGAGTGCCTCTTTCTCCAACTTATCTATCTGGTTGAAGATGTCTTCACGCTGGTCGATAGGTGTGTCTTCGATAGTGGCTTTCAACTCGGCAATCTTCTCTCTCTGAGCCTTGCCGGCGTTCTGTACATACTGTTGTATTTCCTTGGTTTTTGCACGAAGCTGGTCATTGCTCAGGGCCTTGATGTTAGGATACTCGGCCTTTACTTTCTCCACGATAGGCTGGATGAGCTTCATGTCGCGGGAAGACTTGTTGCCGAACAATGACTGCAGAAATTTGTTAAAGTTCATTTTATATATTGTTTTTTATTATTATTCGTTGATTTTTATTGTTTTCAGGGTTGCAAAGGTACAAATAATATCTGTAAATCAGCAACGTTTTGGGTGATAAATGTTAAAAATCGGGTCCGCGAATAACAATACTTCCGTATGGAGCCTGATATTTGGGCTCTGTGGGGGGAGTAAAACAAATATAAGGATTGGATTCTGTCAGATTGGCAGAAGCGTCGGCTTTCAGTATTGCCGACGGGAAATGATGTTGTGCTTTCTGATGGTCTTCTGATGCTTCCTTGATAGCCTTGATGACGCTCAGAATGTCTTCTTCGAGCGCCTTGGCCTCGGGCTGCTGGATGAACTCATCGTAGGATATATCGGTGAGCGCAAACCTCAGTGCCTGCTGATAGGTCTGCGCTTCCATGCCTGTTGCCGCAAGGACAACCAAGAGGGCGGTGATATATCTGTTTACCATTCTATTTTTTTTGCTATGAAGCTTTGTTGGCTTCGTGTTGATGATTTTCCTTCAAGAGGTTGAATTCCTTCGTGAAGTCTATATTCTTTGTGAGGTCTATTTCCTTCGCAAGTCGAGCTGAGTTGACTTCACTGCTACTCTTACGAGCAAAGATAATGCCAAAATGACCATGCCCTCAGCGTAGTCCTGCCATATCTGCAGGAAAAGTGCCACGACGATGAGTGTTGCCCATACGTTGTAATACCAGTGCACACGGTGTTGACGCATCTTCTTGGTGACGCTCCATACGAAGATGAGGTTCAGCGGGTTGAGGATGAGTGTCTGGAAATTGATCTGCACGGTGGGGTGTTGTGAGAACACCATGGCAAGGAGAATCAGTCCTGGAAGTCCGGTAAGTACAAGCAGGGCCGTGTCAATCCACCAGAAATTCTTCTTTCTGCGCCATTCCACGAGGCTGAGCAGGAAGACAATCGCCAAGATGCCTGTCGCTGCCACGAAAGGAGTGATGACGTCGGCTATGGTGGTTCCTGTCTGAGAGTTCTCCTTGTCTGCATCTGCAGCCATCACTACAGTCTTGGGCGGAATGAGATAGAAGGTGCTGTCTACCAGTTTGATGTATCTTGGTTTTTGTGGATACACGTTTGTCGACGGAATAGGCTGCTGGGCTGTGTCCTTACGGGCTTCCACAGCGAAGTCCATGGAGAGGTTGTCGGGCAGAAACTCCCATTCCTGTTTGTTGATAGCACGGTCGGCACGGAAACCCAATAGCAGGTCGTTGCCGAAGCGTGCCCAACGGTGATGGGCGTTCAGACGGTGAATCTCCTCACGATAGGTGGAGAGTGTCGTTTTGATTTCGAAGTCGGTGCAGTTGGTCGCCAAGTGGTCGATGATCATGTTGCGTGCACGTGTGGTGCAGTTGTCGTAGAAAAAGTTGTAGCGGTAGGTGCGGTTCTCCTCCTGGTTGTTCTTCTCCACGGCAGTAAGGATGTTCCATTTCTCGCTTCGTGTCAGGGCCAGGCGCTGTTGTCTTACCCATCTGCCTTCGTAGGAATACTCCGCCATGAAACGTTCCATGGGAATGATGCCTATCTGATAGTCGGTGAGTCCGAAGACGAATCGCAGCACAAAAAAGTCCTGGTTGAAGGAGAACATGCCCCAGTTGACAGCCACGTCGCTGCCATGGGCACGGTCTTCTATGCGAAGAGCAGTGTGTCCATAATACGACCAGACCTCCTGTCCCGGTCCGCAGGTCAGGAGTGAAATATCCACGGAGTCGACCCATTGGGGCGCTTCCGTCTGTTGTGCAGAAGCCTTAGTCGTTAAAATGATTAACAAAACGGCAAAAATGCACCTAAAAATATATTTAAAACGTTTCACGATGCAAAAATACCTTATTATTTTGGATTTTCCTTCTTTTATCTCGATTTTTTTCAATACTTTTGCACTCTGAATATAATTTTGAACAATTATCATAGGATGAAAAAACTATTTTTGGCAGCTCTCATGATGAGCTTGGCTCTGGCAGTGAATGCCCAGAGCGGCATGAATTCTCCATACAGTCAGTGGGGGTTGGGCTTGTTGTCCGACCAGACTTCTGGTTTCAATGCTGGTATGAATGGAGTGGGACTTGGCTTTCATGAGCACAATCAGGTAAATTATATCAACCCGGCTTCTTATTCTTCGGTCGACTCGCTGACATTCCTTTTCGATGCCGGCATCTCGGGTCAGATCAGCAACTTCAATGAGAATGGCGTGAAGAAGAACGCCAAGAATGCCAATTTGGACTATGTGGTTGCAGCTTTCCGTGCTTTCCGCCACATGGGTGTGAGTTTCGGTATCCTGCCTTTCTCCAACGTGGGCTATAACTATTCTGTGTCGGGATGGGTGAACGAAGAAACCAAGGAAGACTATTACACCAATACCTATGAGGGTGATGAGGGATTCCATCAGGCTTACGTGGGTTTGGGCTACATGCCTGTGAAGGGACTGTCGGTGGGTGCCAACATCTCTTACCTGTGGGGCAAGTACAACCGTACCATCACCAACAGCTACAGCAATTCGTATATCAACTCGCTCTCGCGCAACTATTCGACAAGAGTGGGAAGTTATAAGCTCGACTTCGGTGTGCAGTATACGCAGCGTGTGTCGAAGAAGGACTGGGTGACGGTGGGTCTTACCTATTCGCCCAAGCATAATTTGGGTGCCAGCGCCGATATGTATCAGGTGAAGACCAATGCCATGGACGGCTCGCTCGACACCACATCCTTTTCTATCGACAAGGCTTTCGAACTGCCTCACATGGTGGGAGCAGGATTGATGTGGAATCATGCGGCACAGTGGAAAGTGGGACTCGACTATACTCTTCAGATGTGGGAAGATCTCAAGGCGCCTGTCTTCGACGGAAGAGACTATGTGCTGAAGGACGGCTGCTACAGCAACCGTCATAAGATCAACCTCGGTGCACAATACTGCTATGGCGAGTACAGCCGCCGTTTCTTGCAGAGAGTACAGTATCGTGCCGGTGTGAGCTACACCACTCCTTATGTGAAGATCAACGGACAGGATGGACCCAAGGAATTTGCGGTAAGTGCCGGTTTCGGTATTCCTATCGTCAACTCCTACAACAGCCGTTCATTCCTCAATATCAGCGGTCAGTGGGTGAAACGCTCTGCCAAGGACCTTATCAAGGAGAATATTTTCCGCATCAACATAGGCTTCACCTTCAACGAGGATTGGTTCAAGAAGTGGAAGATGCAGTAAACAGTACGGAATTTCTGTGCTGAATGCTGTTTTCGGAAAATTCGGAATGTTCGGGATGTTTCGGAAAGGTTTGAGATGTTTTGGGAACCTTCTGGAAGCCTCGAAGTGAGAGGTGTTTCAGAAAGCTTGAAAATATTTATATATTATTAATGTATAGTACAAGGCATTTTATATATGGACTTATCGCTCTCCTGCTGATGGCTGCATGCCAGGAGCAGGTGGAACATACGGCTCCTGCCATCAGGGCACGCGACTCCGTGGCAATGATGACTTCTTATGGCGTCAATACGCTCATCAGCGACTCTGGCGTCATTAAGTATCGCATCGTTACGGAGCGATGGGAGGTGAATGTCAACAAGAATCCGTCGCAATGGATTTTTGACAAAGGCATACTCCTGGAGCAGTTCGATGACAAGTTTCATATCAACAGTTATATACAGTGTGACACGGCTTATTATTTCGACCAGCTCAGAATATGGAAGCTCTATGGTCGTGTGAGAATCCTCACCAAGGACGGCTTGCGCTTTATGAGTGAGCAACTTACATGGGATGAGAACAAGCACGAGCTCTCGAGCCATGTGTTCAGTAAGCTCATCACGCCTGAGCGTACCTTGCAGGGCACGCACTTCTGGAGCGACGAGAAGATGACGCGTTATTATGTGAGCAACTCGAAGGGTAGTTTCGAGAAGAGCGACATGACAGGCTCGGGAGGAAGCGACACCTTGCGCTCGCAGCCCGACTCGGTGAAGGGAAACCTTCGACAGAGAGCCACTCCGCAGCGTGCTACTACCATTCCGCTGATGCACTAATGTCATGACAGAAACAGACAAAAATATATGGAAGTAGGAATAAATCTTGTAATAGGCATATTGGTTACGCTCTTGTTCTCTGCCTTTTTCAGTGGCATGGAGATTGCCTTTGTGTCTTCCAACCGAATGCTTGCCGAGATGGACAAGGACAAGAACAAGAACGGGGTGACCCAGCGCTTGGTCTCGCTCTTCTATAACCATCCCAACGGCTTTGTCAGCACCATGCTCGTGGGTAACAATATCGCCCTTGTGGTGTATGGCATACTGATAGCGCGACTGTTCGACAATACGATTTTCAGTGGTATGGATGCGGCTTTCACCGTGCCTGCCGATACCATTCTCTCGACCATCATCGTGCTTTTCACGGGCGAGTTCTTGCCCAAGACTCTTTTTAAGTCGAACCCCAACAGGCTGTTGAACTTCTTCAGCCCCATGGCTTATGTTTGTTATGTCGTGCTGTGGCCCATCAGTGTGTTCAGCACTTTCCTGAGTAGAATCCTCTTGAGATTGGTGGGAGTGAAGATGGACAAGGAGACTGAGGACGAAGGCTTCTCGAAGGTTGACCTCGACTACCTGGTGCAGTCGAGTATTGACAATGCAGAGAAAGATTCTGATATCGATGACGAGGTGAAGATTTTCCAGAATGCGCTCGACTTTTCCGACACCAAGGTGCGCGACTGCATGGTGCCTCGAACCGAGATTCAGGCCGTGGAGACAGATGCCTCGCTTGATGAGCTTCGCCAGAAATTCATTGAGAGCGGCAACTCCAAAATCATTGTTTACGAAGAAGACATCGACCATATCGTGGGCTATATTCACAGCTCAGAACTCTTCCGCAATCCTGCACGTTGGCAAGATCATGTGCGCAAAATGCCTTTTGTGCCCGAAACCATGCAGGCGCAAAAACTGATGCAGATTTTCCTGCAGCAGAAGAAGTCGTTGGGTGTTGTGGTCGACGAGTTTGGTGGAACCAGCGGACTGGTGAGCCTGGAGGATATTGTGGAGGAAATCTTTGGCGATATAGAAGACGAGCATGATTCGTCCAAGTATGTTGCTAAAATGACCGAGGACGGCGATTATCTGCTGTCGGCACGCTTAGAGATTGACAAGGTGAACGAACTCTTTGATCTTGATCTTCCCGAGAGTGATGAATATATGACTGTGGGCGGTTTGATTCTGCACGAATATCAGAGTTTCCCAAAGCTGAACGAAATCATCAAGTTCGGTAAGTATGAGTTCAAAATCATCAAGTCCACATCCCGCAAGATAGAGTTGGTACGTCTGCATTTGTTGCAGTAAAAAGCACTTGTTTCAGCCAACAAGTGCTTTTTTTATTTACAAAAATTGCAGTTTTTGCTTGATAAGGCTAAAAAACATAGTAAAAAATTCCCTTATTTGCGATTTTCTTTGTATTTTTGCAAGCAATTGGCTACATTTCTGTTAATGAGTCTACGACAAGAAACAAAAAATAAAAACAAAAATAATAATTAAAACGTAATGGCAGCATTAGGAACAATTAGAAAAAGAGGCGTGATACTTGTTTGTATCATCAGTTTTGGCCTCTTTGCATTCATTGCCGAGGAAGGCTTCCGTTCGTGTGATTCTGCAAAGAACAACGAGCGCCAGCAAATCGGTGAAGTGTTAGGTGAGAAAATCAGCGTACAGGAATTTCAGAAGTTGCTCGATGAGTACACCGAAGTTATCAAGATGCAGCAGGGACAGGAAAATCTCCCTGAGGCTCAGATGAATCAAATCAAGGATATGGTTTGGAATACATACGTTCAGAACCAGATCGTGGCTAAGGAAGCCAGCAAGTTGGGTCTTACCGTAACAGACGCTGAGCTCCAGGATATTTTGAAGACTGGTACTAACCCTATGCTTCAGCAGACTCCTTTTGTCAATCAGCAGACAGGCCGCTTCGATGCAGCTTCTCTCCAGAAGTTCTTGGCCGACTACAAGGCTCAGAAGGCTAATCCTTCTGCCAATGCACAGATGATGGAGCAGTATGACAAGATCTTCAAGTACTGGTCATTCATCGAGAAGACTCTTCGTCAGCAGACTTTGGCTCAGAAGTATCAGTCTCTCTTGGCTCACTGCTTCCTCTCTAACCCTGTAGAGGCTAAGATGGCTTTCAAGGAGGAGAACGAGGAGAGCCAGATTCAGTTGGCTGCTTTCCCTTATTCTGATATCCAGGACGACAAGGTGAAGGTAGAGGACAGCGACCTGAAGGCTAAGTATGATGAGTTGAAGGCTCGCTTCAAGCAGCCTGTAGAGAGCCGCGACATCAAGTTTGTTGATGTAGAGGTAGGTGCTTCTCAGGCCGACCGCGTTGCTCTCAACAAGGAGTTCGCTTCTTTCCACAAGCAGTTGGCAGAGGCTGCCGATCCTGCTGAGGTTGTACGCAAGTCTGCTTCTACTGTGGCTTACCTTGGTTTGCCTGTCAGCAAGACTGCTTTCCCATCAGATATCGCTTCTGAACTCGATTCTCTCGCAGTGGGTGCTACTTCGGCTGTGAAGGTTAATGCCGGTGACAATACTTTGAATATCGTCAAGCTCGTCAGCAAGCAGCAGTTGCCTGATTCTATCCAGTATCGTGCCATCCAGGTGGCTGCCAATACTGTAGCCGAGGCTAAGGTGAAGGCAGACTCAATCCAGGGTGCCATCGCTGGTGGTGCTGACTTCGAGGCTGTTGCAAAGAAGTACGGTCAGACTGGCGAGAAGGCTTGGATGACAACCAAGCAGTATGAGTATGCTCAGAGCATGGACAAGGACAACAAGACTTTCATCAATACTCTGAATACAGCTTCTGTCAATGCTTTGAACACGATTCAGTTGGGTCAGGGTTATGTTGTTCTCCAGGTTCTCGACAAGAAGGGCATGGTAGAGAAGTATATGGCTGCTGTGATCAAGAAGCCTATCGATTTCTCACAGGACACTTATCGTGCAGCTTACAACAAGTTCTCAAGCTTCGTAAGCGCCAACGAGAAGTCTGAGGACTTGCTCAAGAACGCAGCGATGAACGGTTACAAGGTTCAGGACTTGAAGGACGTTACAACCAATGCTCACTACGTAGCCAACATTCACTCTACACGTGAGGCTTTGAAGTGGATCTTTGACAGCAAGGAGGGTGCTGTTTCTCCTCTTTATGAGTGTGGCGACAACAATCACTTGTTGGTAATTGTTCTCGATAAGATTCATCGTATCGGTTACCGCGGATTGGACGACGCTCAGGTGAAGGAAATGGTAAAGGCTGAGGTCATCAAGGACAAGAAGGCTCAGATGATTGAGGAGAAGTTGAACGGTGTGAAGAGCATTGCAGCTGCCAAGGCTAAGGGCGGCAAGGTTTCTTCTGTCAACCAGATCACTTTCGCAGCTCCTGTGTTCATCGCAGCTACTGGAGCCAGCGAGCCTGCTCTCTCTGGTGCAGTTTCTGCCACCAAGAAGGGTGCTTTCTCTGCTCATGCAGTTAAGGGCAATGCCGGTGTTTACCTCTTCCAGGTTACTAACAAGACCAATCGTTCTGTTAAGTTCGACGAGAAGGCTATGGAGCAGAAGTGCCGTCAGAAGGCAATGCAGTATGCAGGAAACTTCATGAACGAGCTTTATATGAAGGCGCATGTAGTTGACAACCGCTACTTGTTCTTCTAATTCTTTAGAAATACCTGTTTTCTGATTATTCAGAACAAAACGTATCAATATTTTTTTGAGGGTGTGTCATTAACTGGTGTTATGACACACCCTCATTTTTTTTCTTTTTCTTATTCTTATTCTTATAAGTTCTGCTAAAGTAGTAGATTGCAGAATATACAATGCATGATGGGATATCTGGAAAGAATAGAAAAGCCTCGAAATATGAAAGCGGCTTCGATAGTCAATGAAGCCTATTGCGTAGAGCAATGAAAGCGGCTTCGTAAGCAGTTGAAGCCTATTGCATTATACTGATAGAAACTATAAGTAGAGAAACGATTATATCTTACGGTTGTTTGGAAAGTTGGAAATAGCTTTGTAAGCTTTTTCTCATTTTTTTGCACTACAAAAAAACTGCGACAACGAGGATTTTTATCCTTGTGTCGCAGCCTTTGATGTCCTTTCAGCGAAAATCCTTCATCGAAAATCCTTTCAATTAAATGCTTTTTTCTTTAGGAAAGTATTACAGACTCCACCAGTGCTTTTTCTTGTGATGCTCTTGTTGTGCGCCCATGCTTTCTCTGATGAGCGCCCTGTAGCTTTTTCCTTTGCTGATTATCTGATAAATCTGTCCCCAGTCTGGCAGACCGCCAATGTTGCGGTCGTCGATGAAGTAATCAGCCTTGAGCTTTCGTGAGAAATGATTGTTGTTTTCGTAGCTTTCCTCAGGATAATCCTTGTTGACAGCCCAGAACTCAACTCCTCTTTCCCTGCACCAGTCCACTGCCTCCTGTAGCAGTTCGCCTTCGCGAACCGACCACAGGATGAGGCGGTGTTGGTCTCTTATCAGCATTTTCAACGTCTCGATGGCGAATGGAATCTCGCGTCCAATCTTGGGATATTCGTGAGTTACTATTGTGCCGTCGAAGTCAACTGCTATTGTAGCCATGAGTCTTTCTCTTTTTTATTAACGTTTTACGCTGTTGTCGTTCTTGTCTCCGTAGTGGCTGTTGTTGTAGTTGCCGTAGCTTCCGTAGCTTCCGTATACCGAACCGCCGTAACCCTTGTGTGAGCCATATTTGCCATATTTTCCGTATTTACCATACTTGCCATAGCCGTAATAGTAGCCATACTTCTTCTTCGACAGGTCGACACCGTTGAGTACAATCGACATCTTAGGCATCTTCTTGTCGTGGTTCAGCGCGTTGATAAGGTCGAAGCTTGATTTTGGTGTATAGTCTGCACGACACAGATAAACTGTTGCGTCGGCGATGCGGCTGATCTGCAAAGTGTCAGAAACCAGACCTACTGGAGCTGTATCAATCAGAATATAGTCGTAGTGTTCTCTGAGCTGCGCCATGATGTCGTCGAGACTTGGACGTGCAATCAACTCAGCAGGGTTTGGAGGAATAGGTCCTGCCATCAGTATGTCGAGGTTCTTGTTGACACCCGAATTGATAATCTGTGCCTCTATGTCCTGCCATGTGTTGTGGTCTTTGGTGAGCAGCGGAGTGATACCATGATGATGGTCGTCTATTTCGAAGAGCTCTGCCAGTCTTGGTTTACGGATGTCGAGACCCAGAATGATGGCTTTCTTGCCCAACAGGGCGAAACTGATGGCCACATTCGATGCTGTGAATGTCTTTCCTTCGCCTGATGTGGTAGAGGTGAACATGATGACCTTTTCGCCCTCTTTCAGCATAAACTGAAGGTTGGTTCTCAGTCCACGGAATATTTCCTCCATCAGGTTGTTCTTATTCTCGTGCACCACGATGTCGGCCTTGCTCTTAGCGCTGTCACTTGCCACAGCGACATCGGCGAGGATAGGCAGTGTGGTGAGTTTCTCTACATCGTCGTGTCCCTCAATCTTGTAACGGAAGATCTGTATCAGGAAGAGGATGACAGCAGGAATGGCGATGCCCAATACTAAGGCGATGAGCATGATGACAGAGCTCTTGGGGCTTATCTTTCCGCTGAATACTGGTTCATCGATGAGCTTACCCTTGTCGGCAGTGGCGGCAAGCGAGATGGAGTTCTCCTCGCGCTTCTGCAGCAACATCAGGTAGAGTCCCGACTTCACCTCCTGTTGTCTGCCTATCTGTGTCAGCATTCGCTCCTGCTCAGGAGTTTCACCTATCTGTCCCTGATATTTGTTGGCCTGCGATGCGATGCTGTTGCGCTGAATCTCCATGTTGGTGCGTGCCTGTTTCATGGCACGGCGGATTGACGAGCTGAGGTCGTCGAGCTGTGCTGTGAGCGGTGTCACAGTAGGCGAAGTCTCGTTGGCGCTGTGCAGCAGTTGGTTGCGCTGCAGGGCTATTCTGTTGTATTCGTTGATGAGTGCAGTGGCACTCTCGTCGCTCAGACCCACGTTCGATGGGATGGGCTGATGATTGTTGTTGGGTTCATTCATGTATTTGTTCAGCTCGTCGAGCAGTGCCAGCTGTGTGTTGGCTTCTGTCAGGCGCTTGCTGAACTCGTCGGCATTCGACACAGCCTGTGAGGCGTTGATTTTCAGTTCCACCATCTGATTGCGCTTCTTGAAGTTCTCCAACTCACCTTCTGTGTTGCCCAGCTCGGCGTTGATTTTCTCCAGACGGTTGTTGATGAACTGCTCTGTGCGCACGGCAATGAGGTTCTTGTCTTCGTTGGCCTGTCGGTTGTAGACGATAGCTAATTGCTTCAGATAGTCGATGGCACGCTGTGGGAACTCATCGCTCAACACAAGCTGTGCGATAGTCGTAGTCTTCGAAGTCTGGCTTACGGTCAGACTGCCGGCATACTTTCCTGCTGCCCATACTGGCGAACTCAGTGTCACCTCGAGCACTTGTCCATCGGCAAGTGTGCGATATTCGTTCTGAGTCAGTGTGATGACGCCCACACGAGTGCCAATCATGGCTGGCAGGCTGCTGAAAGTCCTGTTGATGTTCTTGCTTGTCACCTCCTGCGTGTTCTCACCGGCAGGCATATAGTAGGTTCCTGTCACATGATAGTTGTTGCCTTCGCGGGCAATGCTCAACTGTATAGGTGCGCACAGCTTCTTCAGGTGAACCAAGTCCATGTCGACATTGATTTCCTGGTTTCTGTACAAGGTGGCGTCCTTGACGTGGCCCGGATGGCGATAGGTGACGTAGAGCTTCAGGTCGGTGACTGCCTGCTGCGCCAGGTTGCATGAGCCCAAGATTTCCATCTCGTTGTCGATACCGGCCGAGTTGGAGATAATGCCCAGGTTGGAGGTGTTCATGATACTGTTGCCTCTGTTTCTCGACTGCGTCTCGTCCTTGATGAGCAACTTCGCCTGTGCCTGATAGATAGGCGTGGTGTATCGCAGATAAATGTAGGCAACGCCTAAACAGATAATGATGGACAATACAAACCATTTCCAGTTGAGCACCAGAATGGTGTAAATCTGCTTGATGTCGAAAGAAGACTTCTCCTCCTCATCTTGTAGGTATTCCTGTTTCAGATACTTTGTTTCTTCCATTATGTTGATCTTTTCTTTATTATATATAATGGGTATACATATTTATATATATAGCGTCATTTTATCTCTTAGCCAGTTCGAGCAAATACTTGCCGTAGTTGTTCTTCATCATGGGTTTGGCGAGTTCTTCCAGCTGTTTGGCGTTGATCCATCCCTGTTTGAAGGCTATTTCCTCCAGACAAGCCACTTTCAGTCCTTGTCGCTTTTCGATGACCTCGATGAAGGTGCTGGCTTCCGACAGGCTGTCGTGTGTTCCGGTGTCGAGCCATGCAAAACCTCTCTGCAGGGTGCGCACCTTCAGCACGTTCTTGCCCAGATAATGCTGGTTGACGGAGGTTATCTCCAGCTCACCACGTGCGCTTGGCTTGATGTTCTTAGCCACCTCTACCACGTCGTTGGGGTAGAAGTAGAGTCCCACCACAGCATAGTTGCTCTTAGGATGCTCAGGCTTTTCCTCGATGCTGAGGCAGTTGCCATCCTTATCAAATTCTGCCACGCCGTATCTCTCAGGATCGTTCACATAGTATCCGAAGACACTCGCCTTTCCTTCTTCGGTAGCCTTCACGCTCTCTTTCAGCAGGGCAGAGAATCCTGCGCCATAGAAGATGTTGTCGCCCAATACCAGGCACACATTGTCGTCGCCGATAAACTTTTCGCCGATGATGAAAGCCTGTGCCAGTCCGTCGGGTGATGGCTGCTCGGCATATTCGAACTTCACGCCCAACTCGCTTCCGTCACCCAAGAGGCGCTTGAATCCCGGTAAGTCGTAGGGAGTGGATATGATGAGTATTTCCCTGATGCCAGCCAGCATGAGTACCGAAATGGGATAGTAGATCATGGGCTTGTCGAAGATAGGTATCAACTGCTTGCTGATGCCTTTCGTGATGGGGTAGAGGCGTGTGCCCGAACCACCTGCTAAAACGATACCTTTCATATTCTTTAGTTTATGTTGTTTCTTATTGTGTCAATATTTCTATTTTCGAAACTTCTGTTAATATGCCTTCTTGTCGGGCATGATGATGCTCTTGGCTGTGAGGAAGATGATGCGTATGTCGAGCCAGAACGACCAGTTCTCCAAGTACCAGATGTCGCGTCGCACGCGTTCCTCCATCTGCCAAAGTTCCTTGGTCTCGCCACGATAGCCTGTCACCTGAGCCCATCCTGTGATGCCTGGTTTGGCGAAGTGGCGCACCATGTACTTGTTGATGATGGTTCCGTATATCTCGGTATGGTGCAACATGTGTGGCCGTGGACCCACGATACTCATGTCACCTCGCAGCACATTGAAGAACTGCGGAAACTCGTCGATGTTGGTCTTTCTCATGAAGTTGCCAAAGGCAAACTTGCGTGGGTCGTGCTCCGTAGCCTGTGCCAGGTCGGCATCCTTGTTAATGTGCATCGAGCGGAATTTAATGCACTTGAAGGTCTTGCCGTTGATGCCCGTTCTGTCCTGACGGAAGAAGATGGGACCGGGGCTCTGCAACTTGATGATGAGCGCGATGATGGGGATGAATGGCAGCATGCACAGGCAGGCGATGCCGCTTACCACCAGGTCGAACGAGCGCTTGATGATGCGGTTGGTGATGTTCGACAGCGGCTCGATATGGTTGGTGTACAGACTCTTTCCCATAAACTGCAGCGCATCGAGGTGCAACTTGTAGCCCTCAAATTGGCGTGGCAGATAGTAGAAGTGAATCACGTTCTTGTCGCAGTACTGCATCAGCCTGATTACCTCCTTCGACTGGTCGTGCGACAGACAGCAGAACATCTCGTGCATGTTGGTGGGCGCTCCGTGAATCGTGTTGTTGATCGAGCAGTCCACGATTTCATTCAGTTCTGCCAAGTTTCCCAACCGTACAAACTCCTTGGGCGCTCCGACAATGTCGGCATCAGCAAAGTATCCGTTCACCCGATAACCTGCCGAAGGGTCTTCCACCAGTGTGTTGTACATGTCGAGTACGGCAGGGTCGTTGCCCACGAAGATGGCGGTGCGACTATTGTAGCCTTTGGTTCGGAAATGTTTCAATGCCAGCAGTTCCAGCGCCCTTGAGATGATAAGGACGATGTAGAAAGAGGCGAAAAACAGCATACTGAAATAGAACAGGCCACCATAGTTGATCAGGAGTCTGATGGAAAGGAAGAACAGGATGGAAGCCAGTCCGCTCAGACAGAACGTGCGCTTGCACACCTGCATGAAACTCACCCTTCTGATATGGATAATGGTGGAGTACATGCTCTCGGCGATAAACATAGAGGCATTAGCTGCGAAAAAAGTCATTTTCGTAGACAGGTCGAATGCGGCTGGCGAAAAGTCTGGTGTGAGCAGCATATATGCCAGCAACACCAGGTTGAGGATGGCAAAGTCTACTATTATGACAGTTCTTTTGACCAGTATATTACCTTTATTTCTTTCCATTTCTTCGTGATTAAGTTGTTCTCACCTCTTACTTGAGGGATTGTCTGTTCCCGTTTCTTTTCTGCAAAGATACAGCAAATCGAATGCACAACATCAAGCTTGCTTGAATGTTTTGCTGAGATGCAGCGTATTTTCTGCAAAGATACAGCAAATCGAATGCACAACATCAAGCTTGCTTGAATGTT
>ERZ1026846.51-NODE-51-length-84827-cov-20.468209_pt1 | contig 84827 bp, 71 predicted proteins | sample MGYA00380153_ERZ1026846 | MGnify/ENA primary metagenome ERZ1026846 (study PRJEB33269, sample SAMEA4719789) | human gut metagenome | biome: human-associated habitat; feature: organic feature; material: feces | place: Cameroon | collected 2013-10 ...
TCGTGGGCTCGGAGATGTGTATAAGAGACAGATATTTGACATCCTACTCTTTGTTAGCTTTAACGGTGCTTACATAAGAATTCTATCGCAAATCTTCATATATATTTCCATATGTTTCTTCAGCTGATAAATATGCCTTCATAGCAACCACATTATTACTATCATCAGCTAATTTAACAGAGTATTCACACGCTTGTCATGTTACTACTCTAATTGTAGTCTTCTTCGTAAGCAATTCTACACAACTCTGGTATTCTATTATTAACTATCTTTTTAGCGTATTCTCCACCACACTTATAAAGTACCTTCGATATTTACCGGATATCATAATTAATATCCCATATACTCCTATTCCTGTAGCAACGCAAATAAGCAGTCGTACAAATAAATCAACAATTCCAGTTGTTCTTACGTACTTAAATAAATGCCAAACAATAAAAATAGCCACATATGTCATGACAAAATATATAGCATTATCTTTCCAATAGTCTACTGTATTTCTCTTAAAATACTCTTTAAATGTCACATCTGTAATCCATATCAATGAAAATATCGTCACTGTAATAATTGTTGCAATTAATATTCCCTTCATTCCCCAAAAATATCCTAAAAGAAAATTAAGTAAAAGGTTTCCTAACATCTCACAGAGTTCTGCCCATCGAAATTCCCACCAAATTCCTGCAGCACTTGCATATATTCCTCGGATTTGTCCTATTTGGCTGATATAAAAATACACACAGAACAATATCATCACTGTGCCCGATGCTACATATTGCTCTCCAACCCATATTTTCATAAATGGTTGATACAATCCAAATAAACATACCGTACAAACGCTAAAAATTCCACTGAAAAAAAAGCTAAATCTTTGGCAATCATAATAGTTTTTTTCTACACTTTCAGTCGCTATACTATTCCCCACACTTCCTGTCAATGCCGCTACTATTACTGACAGAAATCCTCCTATTGCTGAATATATGTAATAATAGTTTGAATAAATTGCCACGTCCACTAAACCACAGAACATAGAAAGGACGATACTGTCTAAGGAATTTCTTGCTACAAGTGACACCTTACCAATTGCAAGACCTTTAATTTGTTTAGTTATCTCATTCTTTTTATCTTTAGAAATTTCCCCTTTGCATATATATTCGGGATATTTATTATTTGTTATTACTGCCACTATTATATTGTTAGCCACTGTAAAAATCAGATTCCATATTATATAAGCATAATAGTTACTTATAATAATCAGCATAGCAATTTGTATACCATATCTTAATATACAAAGTATTGTATCAATATTACTTATAATATTTTGATGTTGATCTGCTGTCAGCAGAACGCTTTTATATGCAAATGCGAAATAACTAACCGACGTATTTGCGAGAAATATGATATATAGTACATACAAATCAATATCGCTTGGATATGAACCATTTATTAAGTTAGGCAAAAACGGTATTAAGATGCAGCCCACTACAGATATTACAATCCCAACAACTTTGTATATATTTTTGTAATAATGGAGAAGCGCACATATCTCTGCAGTATTTTTCTCGGCCATTGGCTTATATAAACTAAAAACTATAGCACTGGAAAACCCAAGTTCAGCCATATTTAAAACCTGCAAGATTGAAGTGAATAGACTGCTTAATCCTAAATACTCTGCACCAAGTTTCTTAATTATTATTGTTCTAATAAGAAACGGAAGAAAAAGCGTTATAAGTTTATTAATAAAACCACTCAATATATTTTTTTTGGTTCTTACTGATCTGTTTGCCATAATTGTATAACTTACTCCTGATACACGTCCTTAAATACACCTTTTAAGCCCACCGGATTAATCGAAATAATCTCAGTGTCAGGGTAAAACTTCTCCGCAAATTTCTTAATTTCATCCCATTTGTTTAATAGTCTTTGTTGTTCAGTTCTCCAATAATTGTCATATTGTTTCTTCTCAGCTATAAGTTGCTCCTTTGTCATATTTGCATCTATTCTATGTGTTCCTGACATATCGCAACCTACAATATACAATTTTCTGGGATTCATAAAAAGAGCCACTTCTACTGCTGACATTCCCGCATTTGGCATCCCACCAACAGGTTTTACGTCAATATTATGCACTGGTTTACTACGAAATCCATCCCCATAAATATAATAATCACAAACAAATCTCTTTGCATTACATTTTAACGCAAATGACTCAGGTATTTTTTTTATGTCCGGTGAATCTGATGTAGCTAAAAATTTTACACATTTTTCCGGATGGTATTCTATAAGTTCTTGCTGGCACATCAAAATTCCATCAAAATCAATTGAATATATAAATTCAAAATTAACTTTGTCGTATATAAATGCTCTATTCACAGCCATATGCAATGCACCATCAATTGGCTTGTAGTTCTGCAACGTTGGTCCTGCTCCGCATACAACAATATCTCTTTCTCCTTTACAATAATTTTTGTATGGTCCAAAGGTTTCACCGTTAATTTTAGCCGCTGCCACTGTTTCCACAATGTGCTCATCCATCTTCTGCCTATATCGGAGTATATATCTTTTTACTAAATTCATCGTGTTTTGCACATCCTTTCAAATCCGTAAACTACTATTTAAAGCAACTCCGTCAGTAATGTTAACTGCACATCATCGCTGCTAGATTTGACCATATTAGCCTTCTGCATGTTCAAGCTATATTTCTGACATTTTTCTTCATCATTTAAGAAAGTCATTAACGCTTCCGCTATCTTTTCACTATCACATACTACTATTTCTCCTGTTACATCTGGTTCAATTTGTTCTCTTGCTCCTGCAAAATCTGTAGAAATACATGGCTTGTTGAAAATAATTGCTTCTGCAAGTGCAATACCATATCCTTCATGTCTCGAAGGTTGTACATAAATATCACAGAATTTGAAATATGGATAAGGATTATCCTTATGACCACATAGAAAAAATTGTTCGAATACACCTTGTTCCTCTATATGTTTCTGTAATTCTTCATGTAAGTTTCCTTCTCCAATTACAAACCACTTGAAATTTTCTATACCATGCTCCTTAATCTTTTTAGTTGCATCTATAGCTATATCTATTCCCTTCTGATCTGTAAGAGCACCTACTGTGCATATGATTTTTTTTCCAATCATTTTTTTATATTCTTCAGGTGCACTATTTCCAGCCTTAGTAAATAGTTCATCCGTATCTACATAGTTTGTAAAACAATAGATTTTATCAGCCAACCTTGGAACTCGCTGTTTAAATTCTTCTACAATCTTTTTAGAAGCCCCAAATATCCTATCATATAATAACAAATCATTCTCATATCTTGCTATTGGGAATCCAGTGGTTTCAAAATCATTATGAATCCACGCTATCCTTTTCTTTGCATTAACAGCCTTAACAACATATCGTAATAAAAAAGGATTGTGTAGATGATAGCAAATTGCTAGGTCATACTCACCTTCCAATTTGGGTAATTTTTCAAAAAAACATGTAAATCCGCCTAGCGGATCTTTTTTAATAGCTTTTCTGTAAAAGATTCCATATGCTTCTGCAAATCTTCCCTTTTTCAAGCTTCTAATAATCTTATTTTTAGTGGAGACATCATGTGACGCATCAAACCTTACTGTATCATCCATTGGAATTTCACCCACATGAACCCACTTAGGTATCAACGGCAAAAACTCGCCTCTTTTTTCTACGAAATATACCGATATATCATATTCTTCTTTTGGCAATTTTTTTATAAGCGTTAGAAACGATTTTTCAACGCCTCTCCCCAACATCTGAGGAAGAAAAAATATTATCTTCTTCATTTTTAGACAATCTTTCTATATTTATTTACCAACTATCTGGTTACAAAATTTAATTTTTTCTAGCTTAATACAATGATTACTGGCAACCATAAACTCGCCGTTGTATATATCAGCCACCTACTTACATTAGCACTGTTTATAATATATAATTAATATGTTTATACCCTGCGGAGTAGAAAAACATTGAAAGCCTAAAACATAATATTATTCCTATTATAGAAAATACTTCTCTAATCCCTTATCGTCTTCAATTTTTTGGAATTATGCTAGTCCTTTTAACAGTTTAACAGCATCTATTCATATCTTTCCAAGGCATAATCATCTTTTCTGCAAATCCGACGATATACCGTTCGCAACTTATGTCTTAAAATAGCCAGCTTTCTCATCGAAACCCTTCTTCTAAATGCAGCTTTGGATGTTAACCATGTAACCAATGTCTTCTTATAATGAATTGATTCCACCGAAATCACATCATAGTCGGCAGATGCCCAGCTTAACTGCTCACTCGAAGGATTTCCGCCCAGTAGAACCAGCGCTTCTCGCATGGTCCTTAGCTTTCTACTCTTAACTTTATCCGGATATCTCGTAAATATATAATTCCCATATGTTTCAAACTCGCTGAAACCAGACCAAATTAATTCATCCTTATCAACTGCATTTAAAATTTTTTCCCAAAAAAAATTCCCATCAAGTTCTTCATTTTTCTCAATCTCTGTTATCATCTCTTTCATGATTTTACAATCGAAAACCATGTTCTCAGCTATAAACGAAAAATCCACATTTCTCTTGACACTTCCACCAAACAGACGATTTATGCAATTAAAATATGGCTTATGATACTCCGTTTTAGATGTAAACAAATATCTATCTCCTTCTGTAAATCTAATTGGATTTAGGACAAATGTATCTGCATCTAGTGATATATACCGAGAATCCTTCGATTTATATGCCCATGCCATCTTTAAAAATTGCTGTAAATACCAGCCTGCTCTTTTTCGCTCGCCAGTAATATTTTCAATTATATTTTGAACTGCGTCATAAGACAGCCCTGAATATACACTATTTTCATCAACAAATGTTATTCCAGGTACCATTTCAATTTCTTTTTTTAATTTAGGGCTGGCTATTGCAAAAATGGACTTTACCGGAATATTTTTCCGGCAATAAGGAATCATTTTCTTAAACGTTGGAAGATGATCTTCTGTTATCATTACAATCACATCAAAAGTATCACTCATAATTGTTTTCTTAAATCCCTTCTCTTCCTATGGCTTTTATATCATTGCTATAGATCTCATTAAAATTTTGTTTCGTTTTCCATGCAGCCATTGTAAAAATTCCCATATAAAAGAATGGCGTAGGCAACAATGGTTCTTCTAATAAAAACATTACTATCAAGACAGCTATAATTAACTTTAATAAATACTGTTTTTTTTCAAACATCCTTGTAAACATTTTTACCAGTGCCACCAAATATAATACCGTAAAAGGAATTCCCGCCATACACATATAGTTGCCAAGTCCGCACGACATAGCCTTCTGATAGCCTGTATATAATCTGAGAGCAGAATATCGATTATAGTAAATATCCCAAATTTCTATAGGATCTGTGGCTATTCCTATTCCCCAAAATGGATAGTCTTTCGCAATCAAAAAAGTTAATATAGTATCATCATGTCTCGATGACCACGAATTTGTTCCAAGTACAAAGTTCATTACAATATTTCCACCTATCACACCAATAATTAAAAGGCAGACACATATTGCCATTCTCCAATAAACACCATTTTTTTGTTTCATGCCAAACATTTCAGGTTTATATGAAATATACAGTATTAAAACTAATAAATATGCTAAATACCCCATTGAAGAAATTGTAGAGATTAAGGCCATTGATAACACCCAAAAGTATCGTCTCATCTTTTTCAATGGTATACTTTTCATAGAAAGCAATATAACCATCGCCAAATTTAAGTATATTTCATATATACCAGGTTCTGTAAATATTCCACAATTACGGTATCTTCTAGTTTCATCTTGTAATGTAAAACTATAGCAATGATAAAATGTGCAATAACTATTATTAATTGTTACCGACCCCGGTAACGTTACCCCTAATAAAATCAAGCCAAAACAAATAAGACTTAAGATTGATAGAAAAATCATTATCTTAATGAACGCATCTTTAAATTGTTCCAATGTTAACGTAGATACAATTATGAGACAGCATGTACATCTTATTATCAATAAAAGCAATTCATGGTAATCTGTTACTGCTGTGTTCAAAAACACCGAATCTATTATAAAAAAAAGGCACAAACCAATATACACCAATACCGCTTTTCTATTTATTTTTTTATAATAAAACAACATAGCTATCGAAATAGCTGCAATTATATAGATCTTGCGAAGTATCATATTGGCACCAGACGAACATATCAATGTAAATACTGCAAGAATTGGCAATATCTCCGCATATTTCATTTTATTGCATATGTTATTTCTAAATTTCAGTTCCTTCACAAACCTATCCTTCCATTATTTCCCTATATCCGTTCAACAGTATTTCATAGTTGCCTTCTTGGCTATGTGTATGCAATGCTTTTTTCCTTGCATGCACAGAATACTTTACTGCTAAATCTGCTTCTCTAAATAACCTGCAAACCTCCTCAGCAAGTATCGCATACTCATTAAATGGATATAGTAAACCGTCATATTTATGAGTCAACATACTGCTAACCCCACCTACATCAGAAGCAACAATAGGGACTCCTACCATCATTGCTTCTCCAATAGAATTAGGTGAATTTTCTATTGTTGATGCCATCACAAAAACGCTTGAATCAGCATACTGGTTTCTCATTTCTTCTCCCGAAAGTTTCCCCAGAAATTTTACGTTAGTTTTCAGTCCATACTCAGATATCATTTCACGAAGAATTTTATTATAGCTTGGTTCACGCAATTTATTCATAAAGTTTGTAGAATGTCTCATTAAATCAAATCCTGTAGTACAAAGTTCAGCATCTGGAAACTCTTTCAATATAATTGGCATAGCCTTCAACATCTGATGAAAACCTTTTATTGGCGTATTACATTGGCTAAAAAAAATTCTATGTTTTTTGAGATTTTCTACTGACCAAACTTTATCCTGATAAAATTCTGGTCTTAATGTTTCACCGCAATAGTGCATTGTAAGTTTAGAATTGACCGCTCTACAACATGCCGTATCCCACTCAGTTCGAACGAAAACATGCTTTAAGATTTCTAGCTCACGAAACTCTCCCTCGCCATTTAATCTTAATCTATTCTTGATGCCATATATATTTGTACCACGAATTGCTTCCCAAACTGTTTTTCTATTTATCTCTCGCTGGCTTAGGCCATTACAATATGCATTTGCGCAAAAAGATGTTAACCCTTGTATCCACACTACAGTCTTATCTATTAATCCCAGTTCCTTGACCATAAAAGCGAACTGCCGCTGGAACCAAGTTTCCGTTCCATATATATGTATGATGTCCGGTTTTATCTTTTCAATTTGTGATTTAAATCTGATAAAGTCCTCTTTTTTATATTGTACTATATCTCTCCTTTTAACTACCGGCGTAACAGGCATTGAAAAATAGTACATTCCTTCCGCAACACCTTCTACATCATGCTCAAATTGAAAGCAATATGACAGTTCTATATCATCATGCTTAGTTATAATATCTGCTGCACCCTGCAGCCATCCACCAGTAACAATCTGCATATCTGGATTAATTTTTTTTAATATTGCTGGAATTGGTTGGAATGCGATCCAAAGAACTTTTATTTTTTTTTCTGACACGCAAATCTTCCCTTCTTCTATGTTCTTAATTATTCACAAAGCTTTTCAAAATCTTTTAAACTACATCATTTGAAAATATTTTTTCATATTTTTCACAAATATATTTCCAACTATAATACACCGAGATTCTTTGCTTTGCTTTCTTTCCCAAATCCTCTATTTCTTCTCCGCTTAAGGTTTCAACATCATTAATATTCTTTGCTAAATTTCCCTCTTTCTTCGTCCAATACAGTGCCGCATCCTCAGCCACTTCCCTATTAAACCCAACATCCAACAGCAAATTCAGTTTTGTACTTCCAAGTGCCTCTAAAAGACTAGGATTAGTTCCTCCAACTTCATGACCATGGAAATATGCATACGCATTTTCCCGTATTTTTTTCAAAAGTTGCTGATCATATACTGTTCCTACAAACTTAATTCTTGAATCATTTTTATAATGAAGTTTCTCCTCAAGCTCATTCAGAAATTTTTCATTAACATTTGTAATGATAGCAAAATTTTTCTTACTGTCACTTTTCATAAACTCCCTGATCATGGTCTCATAGTTATTCTCTGGCACAAAGCGCCCTACCACAAGGTAATACATGTTTGCCTCAAGACCTTTTTCCTTAAGCCATGCTTCATATATTTCTTCTGGGCAAGCACTTGGTCTCGTTTCAGCTCCATAAGCAATATATGTTGTATTTTTTACGCTGTAGCTTTTCTGAATATATTTCTCTATATTAACAGAGTCGCAAATAATAAGGTCACTATTTTTAACCATTGTTTGCTCACTCAATTTCCAGTATTTTCTGACAGGCGCACTCCACTTAGCTCTCATCCATTCATGACCATCTGGATTCAAATACACTTTTCCCCCATGCCTATGTATCTCTCTTACATACTTCCCAAAAAAAGGTCCTATTCTACATGCCATCACATATACTATAGGTTCTTCAATTTCTTCTTTCTTCATAATTTCAATGCATCTTTTCAAAGCCTTGCAGTCATAATAAATAGCCTGAGCCGCGCCAAGTTTTTCCGGCACCTTAATTTGGAATACATCTGCATTATGATAAATATATCTGTCGCCATTCCATACTGCTTCCTTTGGGACGCCTGATCCCTGACCATTAGCCTTGGTTGCCACATGATATTTAATATTTGGATTGTTCTGATGGTACTCGGTAAGCTTGTCAATAAAACTTTCATAGCCACCATAATTGTTAAATGATTTTGCGCCTACAAGAAACACATGCTGCATAGCTATTTTTCACTCTTCCTTCAAAATTTTATAGTTTTGTTCTTGACCTTCCTATCATTTCAAAATTTCTAAAGCAACCAATCAACATCTTTCTTGCATACTTTAAGCTATCTCTGCTGTAAACTATTGTATTTTACTTCGACCCCTTTCCAAACAGTACCACACCCACCGTCTGGATCAGTATCTTCACATCCTGTCTCAGCGACCACTCATCTATGTACTTCAGATCCAATTTAACCACATCATCGAAGTCCTTGATGTTACTCCTTCCACTGACCTGCCACATCCCAGTCAGCCCCGGTGTGATGCTCAATCTTCTGCGATAGTAGATATTGTATTGCTCAAATTCGTCGACTGTTGGCGGTCTCGTCCCAACAAGACTCATATCGCCTTTTAATACATTGAAAAATTGCGGTAACTCGTCAATGCTCGTTTTTCGGAGAAAACGACCTACCTTTGTAATTCTAGGATCATTGTCCATCTTGAACATCAATCCCTTGACTTCATTCTGAGCCATCAACTCTTTTTTTCGTTCTTCTGCATCGATATACATGGAACGGAACTTGTACATCTTGAACCTTCTACCGTTCTTTCCGATACGCACCTGTGAAAAAAATACCGGTCCTTTTGATTCCAGTTTGATTGCCAATGCCACAAAAGGAGTAAACAGTAGCGTGATCAATGCACCGACACTTCCGCCCACGATATCCATCAGTCTTTTGATGATCATACGGCGGTAATCCATCTCTGTCATGATATAGGTCATCACCGGCATCCCGGCGAATTTTCCCACATTTCTGCAGGGAATTTCGAATCCGAACTGTTCCACACAGTTATGGCATACCACACCCATTGCCAGAAAAGATTGCACCAAAAGCTCCAGTTCCCGATTATCCATCTGTGGACAATAGAGCAGTACAACATCTACTGCGCTCTGTCTTGCCACATCGATGACATCCGCTTCTTTCGCCACAATAGGGATCCCACAGATCTTCTCACCCACATGATCTACATCCAACAATGAGATGGAATTGACTTCATAGCTCCATGCAGCATCCTTGCCGATTTGTTCCATAACGTGTTCCGCTTCCGCTTCCGTTGTCACGATCATTACCTTATCGCTACTGCGGCTCTTACTGTAGTATCTTCGCATATAGCTCTTAAACGCGGTACGTACCAGATAAGTGACCACCGTATTGATGACAACGAAATAACCTAATAAAAGTCTGGAGAATTCCAACTCCAGACGAAACACATAGATGTAAGCACTCGTAGCCAGAAACAAAATGACATTATAGCGTACCACACGCAGCAATTCATAATAATAACCACGTTGGAAAAAATGCTTATATTCATTAGTAAAAAAATTGTTCAGCATACAAATCAGGAGAAACGGCAGATATATCTGCACTATTTCCCGATCTCCCAACGGTGAAATTTCCCCATGGAATCTTATCTTGTATGCAAACGCATAAGATATCGTAATGCAAATCACATCCAGCAGGAATAAACCGTAACTTTCTATGATCTGATACTTTTTATTGTAGTTATTCATTCCTTACTTTTTTCCCCTGAAACAAAATCTGTGACAAATATAATAATGGCAGATTCCATACCGCACTCATCGGTAATAACTCCATAAATCCGTATCCTGCCATGATGCCAAGTGCAATCACTCCATAGTATTGTCCTTTTTTGATACCATACCACATTCCTGCAATGTATGCAACCAGACTCAATAGGAAGATTCCCCACCCATAATTATATAAGATAGTAAAATACATACTGTCAAAAGGTTCCTGCGGTACATGCCCCAGTATCAGTTTCCAAACCTGTCCGTATACCTGATTAATATGATCTATTCGTCCGTTCAAAACATAATTAATCCATGCAGAAAATTTCCAATTATTTTTTGCCAATGGAGGAAGCCCCAATGTAAGTACAGTTAATCCTACCGGTATAAGCAGAAAAAGATAGAAATAACCTTTTTCTACATGGAAAAATCTTACTATGACATACCCCAACACCATGAGGCACAATACCAGCCAAATCATCATTCCCGTCCGGCACATGAATACCTTGTAAGCCCCATACATAATACCGGTACCTATGAGATAGCCATACCATTTCATTTTATCTCGATAAACCAACATCGCCAATAACAAGATCACAAAGATGTTGGCAAATGCCATATTAGGCTGATAATATCCATAACAGGGTATTTCAACCCACTCTCCATTTTTAGGTAACGTCACCATTTCATTCTCTATCACCCCAGTCGCCGCCAACGTCAGCGTCCCCACAGTCAGCACCGCTTTCTCCCACAGTGCATATTTCATGACTTTATCGAGGTTCACGTTCTTCGCCCCGAAGATTGCCATCACGGTCAGGATCAGCGTCTTCTCGCCGTTGCGCAGGAAATTCACGCCGAATAGTAGGGTCAGCACTGCCATGACCAGGATTTCTCTCCAGGTGAAATCCGTCACCGCCATTTTAAGTAATAAAAACAACGTTGCCACAGCAAATACATAGAGATAGATCCTGTCCTCCGAATTGAGTCCCATGGAGGACATGCCCGTCATAGGGAGCAGGAACAGCAGATAGAAGACTTCCTGATAGTTACTCAGTTTTTTTCGTAATTCCAGCATATGACTTTCCTTCCTGTTTACCGACATTCCAGGCATATTGTCAGTGATAGCCATAGAGTGCCTGTAAGCTGTACACTGTTTCTAACATCTGGCTTCGCTCTTCGTACTCCGAATCATCCGTATTTTCAGCGATCCGCTTCATTTCCCGGAACAGTCTCCTCTGCTCATTTCTGAGATCATGTGCTCGCGCGTAGAACAGTCCGGACAGCAGCAGTCTGAAATATCCCTCCGGGAACTCTATATCTTCCGGATACCGTTCTGCCCATTCTTTGGCGAGACGCAGCACAGCATCCGGTACTTTCTTGTAATCCGCGGTTTGGGCATAAAATAGGTCGCTTACGCTGATATAGGACATTTGGATTGCCTTGGATTGTGAGAATTCCTTTTGGTACTGTTGTATGATCTCGTATTGCTTTGAATCCACTTTCTTCCGGAATGCTACGAGATTGGCGATGCACAGGCTCTCTGCTTCTGCTGCCTCACAGAGGTTTGTTTTCCCATATATCGTATGGGTCAGGCTTTGCAGATATTGCAGTCTTGAGAGGTCCTGTTTCTTCACCAGATACCGGATTGCCTCCTGTGCCGTTGCCAGAGATAACCGGCACAAATTCTCCGGATACTCCCACTGTCGGAGAAGTTCCGCGATCCGTTCCCATTCCGGCTGCAGATCCGCTTTCCGGTCTTCGTATAATTTCAGATGTTGCAATTTTGCATAGTTGCTGCAGCAGAATTCGCCAATCTCCGGAAGTTCACGCAGTTCCTTGGCGAATTCACTGCACTGTTCCAACAGCCTGCTGTATTTCTCCACTTCTTCCGCATTGTGCAATCCTACACAATAAGCTTCCAAGACATCCACTGCCGCTTTGGTAATGGTTCGCTTTTTCGCCGTTTTCTGCAGATAGGTCAGGAATCGTACGCTGCTTTCATACAGCCGTTCCGTATCTCTCCGTTCCGTCAGTGTAATTGCGATCCTTCTCCATATTTCCAATGCATACCCGGCATAAAACGGTTCGCTCTGCAGCAAAGCTTCCTCTACTGCCCACAGGTCTTGCACCGCCCGTAGATTCGGCAATAGTCCCACATAATATTCAAAATAGTTCAGCACCTCCGACGGTGGTGTGACCGCCAGCTTCTGCAGCTTTTGATTGTCCGGCCAGTCTTCCAGTGCCAGTGCAATGAAATGCGCCAGTCCCATCACGGAATTCGCCCTTGCCAGTCTGGCGAACCGTTCGATATCTCTTTCATTGATGGCATACGATACGATATATTCTCTGATTATATCCGGGAACACCGGCTCCACGATCCATGCATGCTGCGGTAATGCCGCGACTCTTTTCTGCTCGGCTTCATGGAGCTCCTGCGCCCTTTGCTCCTGTTCCGGTGTAGCGATTCCTGTATTGACGAGCATCCAGAGATACATTTCGTCCAGATTGGCATCCAGTTTGGCATAGCTTGCCATATACCCGAGCCGCGCTTCTTCGCCTAAGCTCCGGACCATCTCTGCCGCTTCTACCTTCCCTTTTTGTTCCAGTTTCTCCGGATGGTACAGCAGTTCCGGTATGGAGTCCTCTGCATCGTCTCCGTTTTCTATCAAGGTATCCATCCGTGTATACAGCTCCCGGAACAGGTTCTCCGCCCCCGGACGGGCGCTTTGCTCATCGAAATATTGGATCAGTTTCCGGCAGTCTTCATCCAGGTAGTCGTCTCCGTGCCGGTCCGTCAGGTTAAAGCTGTCGATGGCACATGCCACCGCCAGGACGCGCAGATAAGAATCCACCAGGTCATCCCGTCCCAGCTGTACACTCCAGCGTTTCTTCTCCTTGTTCAGGTATTCCGACAGAAGCTCTTCTGTGGAATTCAGCCGAAAATGTCCTTCTTTGCTGAGCCATACTTCAATATAGATACTCAGATACAGGGGCCGGTCGCAATCCGGTGCCATGGAATCGTGGTAGGTCTTTTGGATCTCTTCTGCTGTTCTTTGCCTGTGGTTGCGGCAATCCGTGATAAATGCGGTTGTCTTAAGCAGGGGGAGATAGTTCTCCAGATAGTTCTCCGTGTATTCCAGTGCATCCTGTTCTCCCAGTGCACCCAGAGATAAGGGTTGTTCCCTGTAGCTTCCGGCTTCGAATTCCAGTCTCGCCTCGGAAGACATCGCCCGTTTCATACGGAGCAGCCAGTCATCTTCTGTGGTTTGTTCCCGTCGTTCCAGTAGGAGAATCCTGAGTTTATACGGCGTATTTGCGAAGCTTTCCAGATACGCGGCAATGGTCTCCGCGCATGGCTGTTCCTGTCCCAGTACGTAATCAAATATGACTACCGTATCTGTAAACGGTTGGAAGTCACACACGGCATCCGCATTCTTTTTGGCAAAGTATCCAAACCAGTGCGCCGGGAGCTTTCGCAGCCATTCCAACGCAAGACGGCTTTTTCCCATACCGCCTTCTCCCAGGATCGTCCACCACAGGAAGTCCGGGGTCTCTTCCAGGAACCGGTTCAGGGATGCCAGTTCGGTCTCTCTGCCGGTAAATTTCAGAAATCCGTTGGCGAAATGCATTCTTCCGAACGCAGATGTCACCGGTTTGCGCTCCTGATAAGGATTTACAGAAATCAGTGGTCTTAATCCCACTCTTTGCTGTAATCGTAGCAACGAAAGCTCCTGCAGGAATTCCGGGAGATCTGTATAGTCGTCTCCGTAGAATAGGATCACTGCATTCCCCGGCAATGGTGGTGCCGTATCGCCTTTTTTCATCAGGTAAAAATAGGGGATATCGGATGTCCCCAGCTTCTCCGCCGCAAAGGATAAGAATCCCGCCAGATTCGGATCTTCCACGGTTCCGCCGCAGCCGACGATCACAATGGGGTAGGTGCTGAGGAGATTCTGTATAAACTGTGCGCCGCTGTTATCCAGAATGCTCTGGTACTGCGGTCCGTCCGCAATGATGTCATCCGCGCCGCTTTCTCTGTCATAGCGTCCGTGCAGGTGGATCACTTTGTTTGCGCTTTTTGCGCGGATCACGGACAGGATGTCCGCCGGTATCGTATAGGAGATACCAGAGCCGCCTACCGCTTCCTCGATCTGCATATCATAATTAGTTGTGGTGATCAGATCGCCTGCGCGCCAGATTTTTTGCAGTGCTTCGCAGAAGATTTTGTTGACCGGGTGTACCGATGCGATCGTCCGGTCCATGAAGTCTTGATAGTTACCCGACGCCTTTAATCCGGCCAGCAGATAGGTTGCCGCATCGATCAGTTCCGCGGTTGTCCAGTTGCCGATCCTCTGTTCCAGCTCAGCCTGTTCCGTTTCCGTCAGATACGCCTTCCCTGCCAGGAGCCACTTAGTCCAGCTCAGTTGATGCTCCCCCAGAGACATGGATGCCCCTGCGCCGCATAAATATACGATTTTTTCGCTTTGCGTCACTGCGGACAGCAGCTGTGGATAGTGTTCCACCGGTACTGCAGGCATTCCATGCACCTCCTTGTCTCATTGGCTTCCTATTGGGTATTTTTTTATTGTACCATATCCATTTAGGCTTCTCAAGAAAATCTGCTGCTTCCAGACATCACAGGTAAATAATCACCTCAAAAATTTACTCTTTACCAGTCCCACATAATATTTCATTTCGTCGCTTTTCCCATAGAGCAGTAAAAATACTGCATGAAAGACAAGGACCGCCGTCACGCCGCCTGTCAGGATCCGGAGCCAGGGATTCCAGCCCGCCATGGGCCGGATACCTGCTTCCGTCACACCGAGGATCGTCAGGAGCACCAGCAGGTGTCTGAGGGTCTGTCCCACATATTGACTATAGTGCATGCCAAAGAGTGGCTTGCACACGTATTTCGGATAGCTGTAGAGGTAGACGACGAGGCTGCTTAAGATGGTGCCGAGGAATACGCCTGCTGCCCCCATAAGCTTCGCCAGCACAATGGACACGGTCAGGTTCAAGGCAGCTTCCACCAATGGGATTCTGCGGTCTTCATGGAAGATGCCTGCTGCCTCTTTGAAGGTATTGACGCTCGCCCGCATGCCTTCCATGTAGAAGTTCACGACGAGGACGAACAGCACGGTCTTGTCGAACAGGAAGTCTTCCCCCAGCCACAGGGTGACCATTGGCTGCAGCACGGCATACATGCCCACTGCCACGCATCCGAAGCACCAGAAGTTGAGGAAATCAATCTTTTGGTAGACCTCGCGGTTGCGCTCTTTGCTGCTGTCGAGCAAAAAGTTGCCCACACTGTTGGTCAGTGTCTCGAAGATCCGGTTTAACAATGCAGTAATTCCGCCGATGATCAGGTGGTAATTCGTATAGAGGTTCATGACGCCCAGTCCCAGGACACCTGTGATCACGATGCTGTCGCTGCCAGTGACGAGCATCTTTCCCAGCTTGTGGCACAACAGTCCCTTCACCTTGGTCACGATATCGGATTTGATTTCCTCCGGTACCGGGGCGACCTGTTTTTCCCGGGTAAAAGGATATTTTCTGCTGATATACACAGAGATCAGCAGATTGGATACGATTTTCCCCAGCGTCTTCACGATGAGGAAGAGAAGAAAGCTGTGGAACGCTATCAATACATAGACCTGCAGTGCATTCTGTACCAGATAGGTGACGAAATAGATTGTATCCGGGATATAGTTCATCATGTCCGCATACAGTAATGATTTCTTATACGCCAAGAAATAGGAGCACAGGCAGTCTAAGAGAAACAGGACATAAATCAGGTAAATGCTGTCCGGGATGTCCACATCTCCCACCAGCATCGGCAGAAACAGCCCCACGACGACACCAATGGCAAGGACGACGCCGGAGATCACGATGTAGCATTTTTTGTAAAAATGCAGCAGGGTGTTGATCATTGCCGTATTTCGCTCGGCTACGGGCTGGTACATGTGGTAGATGATGGCGGTCCCGATCCCCAGATCTGCCAGTGACATCATGGAGATGATACTGCTAAATAGTCCGTTGATACCGTTATAATCTGCCCCCATGGTAGCGACCAGCGCTTTCTGGACGATAAACGCCGTGATCAGAATGATGGCGTTCGTGCCGACGGAGGCTATGACATTGATGATCGATTTATGTGTTCGTTTCATGCTTTGTTCCTGTATTCCTATGCTTCCGATATTTCTGTATCGCTCTAATTCCTAAGCTCCCGACGCTCTGCACTCAGTTTCTGAAATATTCTGTCATGTTCTGCTGCCATCGTTTCTATCGTATAGCTCTGTATCCGGCGGATTGCGTTTTCCGACAGCTTCTCCCGAAGCTCGGGGGATTGTATCAGTGTCAGGAGTGCTTCCTTCATCTGTCCAAGGTTCTCATTCTCTACAATCATCCCTGCGTCCGCGTCTTCTTCCCCGTTTTCACAGGCGCCCCTGCCCGGGATGAGTTCCAACGCCGCAATACAGCGATCTGTACTGATCACCGGCAGTCCTGCCGCCATCGCCTCATTGATGACCAGTCCCCAGATATCTTCCCTGGTAAACAGGGCGAAGAGATCCATTGCCGTCATCAACCGCATCAGCCGGTCTTTGGGCATGAAATCCAGGAAATGGACATTTTGTAACCGGTATTTCTCACAGATTTCCAGATATTCTGCCGGTGGCGTGCCGCCTACGATATAGACTCCCACATGCTCCGGCAGATCTTTACAGCATTCCAGTAATAGATCCATTCCTTTCCTCGGAATGAATTGTCCCACGGAGATGACAGCGCAGCTTTCCGTGATGCCGAATTCCTGCTTCCTGCGCTGTTTTTCTGCATCGGGTAGTCTCTCTGTCAGGCAGTCGGCCTTTTTCACAGAGGTGAAGGGATATCGGATGAGATTTTCCGGCTTTGCGCCGTAGGTGATACAGTACCGGTCAAACTCGTTGGAACTGCTGAAGCATTTCCCGGCAGCGCTGATGAGATAACGCTTGAGGGTCGCTTTGATGCCGGATGCTTCCCCGGCGAATCCGCCATCTCCCTCGTAGTAGTACGGGATTTTCCTGCGGCGCAGGGTGTGTACCGCCAGAAGCGCTGTGGGGGATGCCAGTACGGTCAACACCACGATATCATACCTTCCTTTTTGCAGATATTTCACGATTTCCGGGCAGAAGGCGGTATCTACGCTTACACGTTTTCCCTTCAGGATGATACCTTCGAAAGTCTCAAAACGGTATTTTTTCCACTCCTCACTGCGTTCGGTGGAAGTCTCCGCCTCGAACAGCGCCGTGAGTTCACAGTATTTTCCCAGTTCATTATAGTAATCCACCTTATAAGGGGAGGGGATGTTGGTAATATACAGTACTTTCATGATGCTATCCCTTAATTCCTATCTTTCTTTTCCTGCTTTTTGCTCGTAGATATTCACAACCTCACGGCCAAAGCGTTCTCCGGAGAAAACTGCAGCTGCAGGCGCAATATCTCCGGGAACACCTTGTTGGATACAGTTACGGATCGCTGCTTCTAATTCCGGCAGGTCTCCTGTCACAATCTGTCCTTTGCCATGTTCCACGACTTCCGCACAGGCGGTATCTGCATAGACGACTGGCCAGGTACCGCAAGCCATGGCTTCTGCCACGGTCAGGCCGAAGGTCTCCTCTCTGCTGGGGTTGACGAACACGTCAGCTGCTGTGTAAATCTCTGCCAGTTCTGTGGGTGTATCCGTCCTCGGCAATCCCAGAACACCTTCCGGCAGAGCCTGAATCTGCTCGCGGGTCAGCCCTACCAGTACGATTTTCGCTGTTGTTCCCAGATGCTCCGCCAGTTTTAGGAACGTAGCAAGTCCTTTTCTTTCCACCCATACGTTGGCGACTCCGAGTACAATAAATTTGTCCTGCAATCCGTATTTTTCACGAAAGTTACAGGCTGTCGGGTGGTAGGTATCCAAATCAATTCCGTTATAAATCACTTTCGTCGGATACTCCTGCAAAAAGCTCTGTTTCACCCGGCTTTCCAGCCAATGGGAGGGCACAAGTAATGTCATATCCTCTATCCCGGTAAACAATTCTTTTTTTCTACGGTAGTTTCTGGCAGACCGGTCGACAAACAGACTGGCGGGATATTGCCTCGTCAACGGACAATGCCCACATTCCGTCTTCCATTTATCACATCCGACTTCCAGAAAATGAACGCAATGACCGGTAAAAGACCAGCAATCGTGTAATGTCCACACCACCTTCAGCTTCTTCTGTTTCAGATAGCGGAACAGAAGATCGATATTAAGATAATAACCATGTAAATTGTGCAGGTGTACGATATCCGGTGCATATTCGTCTACTTTTTTCAAAAACTCCTCTGTCGCTCTGCGCGAGGCGAACCCCTGGGCATCCCATAGTCTCGTAGCAGCCGCATGCAGGTTACAGTCTCGCATAGTTCCGATTTCTATCGTTTTTCTGTCTCCCGGGTGGTTCTGATATTTATGTTCTCCATAAGCAATGATGCACTCATGCCCCTGTTTTTGTGCCGCATCATAAAGATTCGTCACGATACGTCCTGTTCCTGTAACGCCGCAGACGGAATTGATCTGTAATATTTTCATTACGATATGCCTCTAAATAGTTTTACTGAATTATGGTTGTCCTGCCGTTTCCGGGTCGGAAGGATCTGTTGGCAGGTTATCCCAGGAGGAATTTTGCTGCCTCGATTGCCACGCACTCGATCAGGTACCATCTGCTGTAGCCATTGATACGATAGCAGTACAGGTATCTGTCCCGGATCCGCTTTTTGGCAGCTTTCAGATTCTTGTGGTTGCTGGCGCCGCCCATGTGGAAGTCCGCCAGTACTCGATCCACAGTAACGATTTTCTTCCCCTGTTTCCGCATTTGGAGAAAAAATCCATAGTCATCATGGATGCCCAATTTGCGGAAAGGGTATTTTTTATAGCATTCCGCACGGACAAAGGTCGTCGGATGGTTCCAGTCTCTGGAGGTCTGGAATTTTCTCGTCCTCGCTTTTTTGACAAAGCTGCTGCCGTCCGCTTTGTACATACGGATGTTAGCGTACATCAGGTCGCAGCCGGTGTTTTGAAATGTCTCTACGGCGGTCTGCACTGCATCCGGTTCGTACCAGTCATCGCTGTTGATGATACCGATGATCTCTCCGGTCGCATGGCGGATTCCCTTATTCATGGCATCATAGATGCCGTTGTCCGGCTCGCTGAGGATATGATAGCGAATGCCTTTTGCCTCAAGCTCAGCCCGGTAGGATTCCGCAATCTCTACGGTATGGTCGCTGCTTGCACCGTCTATGATCCAATATTCGATTTTTGCATAGGTCTGCGCCAACACGGATTCAATGGTGTGCCGGAGGGTTTTCTCGCTGTTGTAGGTCACGGTAATGATACTGACGGTGGGATCGGCGGATATCCGCTTTTGCTTATGACCGTTCTGGCTGCTTTGGCTGCCTTGGCTGCTTTTACTCAGTTCATGATCGATTACCAGCGTACCAAATGCTTTTCTTGCAAGTCTTCCCGGCTTGCCCGGAAGGTAAAACGCCAATCGTACAAAAGGGTTCATCCATGCAGCATGGTACATGCGTCGCCCGGCGGCTTCCGCCAGTTCGAAGACCATATCCGGCGTGCTGCGGCAGGTATCGTCCTGCGGCAGATACAGTCCACCTGTTCCGCTATTGACCAGGTTCCGCAGGTATTCTGTCAGGTGGTCGATATGAAGCACGCTGCGTTCATTATGATAGGTCGGGAACAGGGGAAGCTTTTGTGACATCTTTACCAGGATCTTATAATTGCCCTTGCAGCCGGGACCGTAGATCATAGGGAGACGTAAGAGCACTAACCGTGTATGCCTTGTTGTTTTCTCCGCAGCCCGGAACAGTTCCTGCAGCTTCTGCTCCGCCTGCCATTTGCTGTCGCCGTAGAAATTGGAAGGGTGGGGGGGCGTCTGTGCCGTGATACGGACAGGCTTTCTGCTGTTACTGCTGTCACCGTAGACGATGATACTGCTGAAGTAGATGTATTGCATCGCACCGTCCTCTATGGCTTTTTTTGCTGTTTCTACCGCCAGATCACAATTTATTGCATAGTATTCCTGCTTTTGTTCCTCAGACAGCTTCGAAATATCCGCATGGGCTTTGCCGGTAACGTTGAGAATGCTGTCATAGCTGCTCCAGTTCTCGTGCCGCCAGGTATCTCCATGCAAACTTATCGTGTGAATCTCATAATCTTCCGGATATTTTTGATATATATAATTTTCAAAAGAGGTGCCAATATAGCTATTGGCACCTAATATCAGTATCTTTTTCATTTATTATCTGAACTCTCCCCAACTTCTGCTTTGCTGCTTTCTGTGCCGACTTTTGTGCTCATCTTGCTGCCTTTCATACTGCCCGTGCCGCCCTCTACAACACCATCCTGGCGCAATACGCTCACAAAGGTACCGAAAAAGCAGCGCAGATCCATAGCAAATCCGTATTTTTTGACATAAACTCCGTCCAGCTTTGCCTTCACCGGAATCTCCAGTTCGTCTCTGCCGTTGATCTGTGCCCAGCCGGTCAGCCCGGGGAGGATATCATTGGCACCGTATTTATCACGTTCCGCGATCAGGTCATATTGGTTCCACAGTGCCGGACGGGGACCCACGATGCTCATATCTCCCTTGAAGATATTGAAGATCTGCGGAAGTTCATCCAGACTGGTCTTACGTAAAAATCTGCCGGTATGTGTAATGTATTGTTCCGGATTGTTCAGCATGTGTGTCGGCATATCCTTCGGGGTATCCGTGCGCATGGTACGGAATTTGTAGATCTGGAAATGCGTCTTGTGGATGCCCACACGCTTTTGTCTGAAGAGAACCGGTCCGGGGGAATCCAGTTTGATGGCAATACACAGGATCAGGAGCATCGGTGACAGCACAAGGATGCCGATGCCGCTCAAGAGGATGTCCAGCGTCCTCTTCAGCGGTGTGTATCTGCGTATGTGCTTGTCAGTCTGTGTGGCTGTGGTCATAATGGTTCTCCCTCGTATCCGTTTCTTTTTATTTCGTCAATTATCATATTGCTCAATGCTTCGTACTGTTCTGTCTTTTCCTATATCGCTTATCATATCACTTATCACTGTTTTGGACTTGTCGGATTACGTTTACGTTTGCCCATTACGTTTATCCTCTACACCGGATGGTAGGTCGGTACGATCTTCTCCACTTCCGCACGGATATCCGAAGTCTCATCCACAGCAGCCTGTTCCAGTTCCTTCAACTGCTCCCGGAACTGTTCTTCGTCGAATTCGATCGGTTTACCGATGAAAATCATCTTGTTCGCGGTTTCCTTCAAGCCCTCTTCATTCATGAGAAGCTCTTCGTACATCTTTTCTCCGGGACGCAGGCCGGTGAATTTGATCTCAATATCTTCTCCGACACGGTAACCGGACAGCTTGATCAGGTTCGTCGCCAGATCGAGGATCTTCACAGGCTCTCCCATATCCAGGACGAAGATCTCGCCGCCTTTCGCATAGGCACCTGCCTGCAATACGAGAGATACGGCTTCGGGGATTGTCATAAAGTATCGAATGATATCCGGATGCGTCACCGTCACGGGACCGCCTTCGGCAATCTGTTTTTTAAACAGAGGAATCACGCTGCCGTTACTGCCCAGTACATTACCGAACCGGACGGCTACGTAATTCGTACGGGAACTGCAGTTCATGGTCTGGATCAGCATCTCGCACAGGCGCTTGGACGCGCCCATGATATTCGTGGGATTCACCGCTTTGTCTGTAGAGATCAGGACGAACTTGTCGGTACCGTAGCGGTCTGCCGCCTGTGCCACCTTATAGGTGCCGAATACGTTATTTTTAATCGCCTCGTGAGGGCTGTCCTCCATCAGGGGAACGTGTTTATGCGCTGCCGCATGATATACGATGTTAGGGCGATAAGTCTCGAAGATGCTGTTGATGCGCTCTTCATTTCTCACAGAAGCGATGAGCACCGCAAGATTCAGTTCCGGGTACTTGCGAAGCAGCTCCTGTTGGATATCATAAGCATTATTTTCATAGATATCCAGGATAATCAGCTGTTTCGGATGGTGTGCCGCGATCTGCCGGCACAGTTCACTGCCGATGGAGCCGCCGCCTCCGGTGACGAGGATGACTTTGCCGCTGACGTGATCCAGCACTTCTTCGGTATTGATCCGGATCGGTTCTCTGCCCAGCAGGTCTTCGATATCCACTTCTTTCAGATTGGATACGGAGACATCTCCGTTGATGAGCTGGTAAGTACCGGGGATGGTACGCAATTTACAGCCGGACTCTTTACAGATGTCCAGGATCTCTTTTCTCGTCTGTACACTGGCAGAGGGAATGGCAAAAATGATTTCATCAATGCTGTACTGCCCTACGGCATCCAGAATGCTTTCCCGCCCGCCTACGATCGGTACACCGCGCATCAGTTTGCCATGGCAGCCCGGCTGATCGTCGATGATACATTTGGCACGCATGCTTAAGTAGCGGCTGTTCTCGATCTCTTTGAGGATCATGTCTCCTCCGGCGCCGGCACCGATGATCATGACATTGGCACAGTGATCCCTTCCTACCAGATTCAGGCGCTTGTTGTTGATAATGCGCAGGATCCGGTACCCGAAACGGATACAGCTGATTGCCAGTGTCAGCAGGAAGAAATACAATACCGAATAGCTGCGTGGCATCCGGTTGTCTGTGAACTTACAATAGATAAACTGTGCTATAGATGCACAGGCAGTGGCACCTACGATATTGACCAGTTCGTTGGCACTGGCATAACGCCAGACACTGCGATACAGCTTCCATATCACAAAAAAAAGTAAGGTTCCTATGATATTCGGAAGCAACAGATTCTCGCAGTGTTTGAAAAACATAGGATCAATATCCTGAAACGAAAAATCGTATCGAATATATAACGCTGCAAACGACACCAGTAAAATGGACATCATGTCCATGATCACCAGTGCTGCGATCCGCTGCAGCGGAACTCTTGGATTGTATTTATTCTCCATCACAGATTGCCTTTCTCCATGCGAGGAACATCATGGTGATCGTCAGACTGCCCACTCCCCAGGAGTACTCCAGCATACCGAAGGTCACGGGAATCAGCACAAACAGGAATGCGGACATTGCTGCAACATTTTTGCTGTTTCTGCTCTCCTTCAACAGTTTCACGCAGGCAGCAATTATCAGTACCAGAAACACAATCGCCATAGGCACGCCGAAGTCTGTTGCATACTGCAGGAAAATATTGTGTGCATGTCCCACCCAGTAATACGGTCCAAGCTGAAATCCCTGATCATCCCGGGTATGTCCCCACAGATTTAATTCTGACAGATAATGAGTATAGATTGTCTTTCTCACCAGAAGCGCCGAATAATATTCTGCTTCTGTCTTTAAAACCGGTTCTTCTTTCAAGGATTCCTGTGCCACTGCATGCAATACAAACGGGGACTCCCCCAATAGCTTATCGGTGATCTCCGTTGTCCTTCCCACAGCATTTTTAAACACCTCATCGATGTCCACATATTTTTCTGAATTCCAGGGATCCCAGGAATGAACTCTCTGTTCGCTCCATTCTCCCCAAAACCACACGGGATGATGGAATACCGGTGGCAGATATCTGGTCAATCCAAAGGTCACCGGGAACATCAGCAGAAAACATAGCAGCAATGTCATCCCACTCGTGATAAATTTTTTTAAATGATGTCTCCCACAATAAAATGCCAGAAAGATCAACCCCAATAACAAAGAAACCAGCCATGCGGTACGCCCGATTGTCATAAACAAAAAAGCGTACACAACTCCGGCTCCCAGCCAGTAAAGGATTCTCCAACACTTATGTGCCTGTTTTCCGGTTAGATAGAGAATCTTGGTAAATATTGCTGCCAGGACAACAATATAGTATAACGCATTAATGTTTGAATTGTTGTAAATTCCCGTATATCGGACAAGATCATACGGTCGGAAGATACAGCAATATCCCTGAAAGGCAAACAATGACAGGATGATGCCATTTAATCCTCCCTGAAACAGATCTTCCCGCTCTTCTTTTGTAAAATCGGTCAGGTAAAAGCATCCAAACATCACAAAATAGCAAAACGGCCAGATATAATCACTTCTGGAGAAAATCATCAGAAGCATCATTACCGTCCAAAGACTCATGAGCTTTTTGTCGATTTGCGGACGCTTTTTGTCTATGACAGCACTGATAAAAGTATGAATCAGAATGTAGCCAAACAGTAAAACATCCAATGCCGCTACGAAACGACCATTCGCAAAATACTGTAACGGCTGTCCCAGTATCACATAGGCTGTGCCCACTGCCACGCCAATCACTGTCCAGAGCAGATACGGCAGCTTCCGTGCCACAATTTCTTCCCATCTGTAATGTGAAAAAATGATAAGTGCCATCACCACACCGGTCAGATTGCGAAAGACCTCAATGGCACCGTCCTTACCGGAGCCTGTTTTGGTTCTCTGATCAATCAGGCAGAACAGGAAGAAACAGATCGTATATAGTATTCTCTTTTTGCTCCAGATAGAAATTGTCTTCCCCTTGATTGTAAGTTCCATGTATTCTAACCTCTTCGTTATCTTTTTTTCTTAATCATTGCCGCAACCTTATTTTAATCAATTTTGCCTATAAGTACAAGCTTTTATTGTGACTGCCCCGGTGCAACCACTGTCACAGATTCTTTTCCATAATATTCTGCGCAGGCACCATTGACCCAGGTATACCCACCTTCCGGCTGAAGATCCGTATACATAAGCAGTTCCACATAATTCAACGGCGTAAATACCGGATTTTTCACGGAATCATCTTTCAATACCTTCAGGCGTTCCTCCCAGCCGGCACCGTAGGCCTGTGCCCAGCCGTTTCTCCACATGCGGTACGCACGGTAGCTGGTAGTGCTCTGTACGTTTCCGAAGAGAACTGCTGCCGCCAGAAGGATTCCGGCTACGGTGCAGTAACGCAGGAGGTATTTTTGTGCTAAGCGGTCAATTTTTCCACGCTTGTCTGTCTGATCCGGTTTATCCGCCGGTTGTGTTTTAATCGCATCACACTTTGCAATCCAGCCACACCAGTACATAACATTCGCTGCCATCCACAGCACATAGAAATACCAGAGGATCGCCCCCTGTCTGCCACCGCCCATAGTGTTGTCGACATAGATCGTAGCCGTCGCCTGGGAAGCATACACGCCAAAGGAAAGTGCTGTGAACAGACCGGGCAGGCGGAACGTATACTGCATTTTTCTCACTGCCTTCCACAGGAAGGGCAGGATCAGTAACAGTACAAGCAACGTTTTAAGGTTCGTCCAACTGATAATATTTAGAAAGGTTCTCTCGAAGGACAACAGGATCGCCATGATCGGTGTATTCGTCACGCTGCCGCCGAAGTTGCCGTTAATCCGGGCCGTTGTCAACGGTGAAGTTGCACATTTCAACACGCTGAGTGTCTCTAATAATGTTATGACCCATGTTCTGCGAAAGGCATCCTTCCGGTAGATCAGGAACAGGATCTGCAAGCAGAGAAGAAGACACATGGTGGATACGCTGGTGGCAAAATTGTCCCCTCCCACCAGGATCGCCAGCAGCATTACCAGAAATGTCAGAAGTAACCTTTTTCCGGTTTTCATCGTTTCTGACAGTTTCAGGAACAGTGCTATTAGGACAAGAGACATGCTATACACAAAAGTGTAATTTACAGCCCCGGTATACCAGTAAAAACTTTCCTCCGGGCAGGGGCAATATAATAACTGCAGAATAATTACCGGAACACTGACGGGAATGATCAGCTTTCTGTTATTTTTCCCCAGACATTGCGCCGCCAGATATATCTCTGAGAAAATAATAGACCCAATCATCAGATAGGCGACAATGGCGTAGCAATGTTCTCCAAAGATTCCGGGTTGCAGCGATGCCAGTGCAATGTTTGCAAATCTGGCTTCCCAGGTATCGTTCCTGACGGTTTCATAAACCGTCTTAAGGAATTGAAAAACACCTTCATGATTCTGGATCGCCCGATAAGTATTAACGCCATACGACCAGTCATCCGCCGAAGGATAATTATATTTCGAGATGACCAGCAGTGGCCATAATATCACTGCCAGGGCCAGTACACAGACAATATTGATCAGGATCATTTTCTTTCGTTCTGTCAGTTTCATTGGTATTCGAAGATCCTTTCTTCTTATGGTATTCTTAATATGTAAATATCTATCGCATGCGCCGGACTACAACAGATCCGGTGTCCACTCCATATCCACGTCACTTCCGCCGCTGCTGCCGCTGTCTCCTCCGGTGCTGCCACTGTCACTGCTACCGGAGTCACTGCCTCCCGAGTTTCCGCTGTCGGAGCTACTTCCTCCCGAACTGCTGCTTTTCATGAAACTCAATTCTTTCTTTAAATATGTGCTCTAATATGTGCTCTTCATATGTGCTTCAGTTTCTTGTGCAGCACCCGGATCCCCTTCGGTGCTATGGCGAACAGTGTATGATAACACTTATTCTTTTTCGTAAGGTAAGGGTTTCTCATGGCGCGCCACCATCCCTTCCGCAGGCTCTTCACGACGCTGCGGTAGAACGCATTGTCCCCGGTCATCTGTGCTATGGGAATATGCAGCATGTAGTCCAGTCTCTGGAAGACACCGAAACGGAAGGCGATCTCCGTCAGCTCCGGGTATCTCGCCTCCACCAGCTGCAGTACCATATCCGCGTTATCGATGTTGTCCGCGAACACTCTGGAGAAGCGGTTTTTATCTCTAGTGTTGCTGTCCGGGCGGTAAAAGACATGATAAGTCTGACCCGGAATGCATGCGATCCCGGGAACGATGTTCTCCTCATCCGTCAGCAGTTTCACCAGCAGGTGGAAATCCTCGTTCAGCGCTCCCACCGGGAATTTTCCTTTTGTGAACAGATCCTTTTGCAACAGCTTGGTACAGAAGGAGCAGTCTCCCCGGTGCATCAGCAGCTCTTTTAAGAAATCCTCTGCCGGGATCACCTGTTCTTCGGATACCGGTTCGCAGATGTTCGGCAGGATGTTGCCGTCCTGATCGATCTCATCCCTGCCCACCTGAGCAATGGGCATATGTGTAGTCGCGATCGCCCGGTACAGGCGCTCGTACATATCGGCATCCACATAGTCATCGCTGTCCACGAATCCCACGTATGCTCCGGCGGCCTGCGTCAGTCCGAAGTTCCTCGCAGAAGAGGGACCTCCGTTCTCCTTGTGGAAGACGCGGATACGCGGGTCATTTTCCGCCAGCCGGTCGCACAGCGCCGGGGTGTCATCGGTGGAGCCATCGTCGATCAACAGGATCTCCAGCTCTGGATAGGTCTGCTTCTGCAGGCTCTCCACGCAGCGGGGCAGATAAGGTATGATATTGTACACCGGCACGATCACACTGATCAGCGGCTGGTTGGTCTCATTACTGTTCACGTTCTGTCCTCTTTATTTCTTTCCGTTAAATATCGATACATCCGTCGCTCCGGGATCACCGGGGCCGGGGAGCAGGGACCGTCTGCCCACAGTGCCGGGACGGGCGATGACGGAAGGCACTGGTCGCCTGCACACAGGGCTGGCTCTGCTGGTCCTGTGCCGGGATCACCGGCGAGGAATCCCATCTCACGCCACAGTCTGACCAGTCTCTCCGCTGCGGTCCGTGCATTCCATTCCGTCCGGACGGTCCGCTGCGCCGCTTCTCCCAGTCTGCGACACTCTGCCGGATCCTGCAGCAGCTCTGCAACGTATTCCTGCAGCTGCTGTTCACAGCCATCGTGATAGAGGATCCCGTTTTCCCTCTGTCGGATCATCCAGGGAGCCGCTCCGATCATATGATCCGCCACGACGGCACAGCCGCTGTTCATGGCTTCGTTGACCACCGCTCCCCAGCCTTCCTTCCGGTCACTGGTGACGAGATAGATCTCCGATTCCTCCATGGCTGCCCGGACCTCCTCCGGACCGCGGAAGCCTGCGAAGGTGATCTTATCCGTCACGCCAAGCTCTTCTGCCAGGCGGTGTACTTCTTCCTCGAGTTCTCCTCCGCCGATCATCGTAATGTGAAAAGGAATCTCTTTTAGATGTTCTTTCAGATAAGCGGCTGTCTTCACTACCAGCTCCGGATGTTTCCAGTCGATCATGCGGGCCGCCCACAGGATGCTTCCTTTTTTCTTGCGTGAAAACGGTTCCCCCGGTGCATACTCCCTGGTCTCCGGGAAATACCCGAAGCGCAGCATTTTCTCCGGATAGGCGTGAATGATCCCCAGGTCGCAGGGCACATAGGCTCCGGCACACAGGAAATACACCGGTGCCTTGCGGTATCTGGTGTGGTCTTTATACTTTTGCAGCAGTCCTCTGGGAGAGATGGCTTTCCATTGTCCTTCTTTATACAGGCGCTCGTTGTAGCGGAAGATGGGTTTTCCCGCCGCCAGGCGTTCCCGGATGTAGCTCTCGTCATCGCATCCGCCGAAGATCACCACGTCAGCGGTAAGGAGTAGGTTCTGCCATTCCGGGTCGCCCGTAGTCGTACCATCCGCCTGTACATAGCGCACGTACGGTCTCTCCTCAGCCTGCCACCCCATCTTCACGCGTTCTTCTTCCATCGGCTGGGTCTGCAGGAAGCAAAAGCTTCCTTCCAGGAGTTCATACAATGCGTCGCAGAAGGACAGCTGATGGTGATTAAAATAATTGGAGACGAATACCACCTGCATTCTCATCCCTGCCTTTCCGCTATCTTTGCATAGATTTCCTGCAATTTTGCAAAGTTTTTGTCTTTATCGTGGGTTTTTCTTGCATGTTCTCTTGCATTTTGGGAGTATTCCAGCATTTTCTCCGGGGAACTCCACATTTCGATAATGGATTTTTCCATGGATTTTACAATATTTTCCAATTCTGTTGTTTTTAATTCTTTTGCATCACATGCGTTATTTTTATTTTCAGCCGCATATGACGTATTTCTGGTGGTTTCAGCCGTTTCTGTCAGCCGGTGTCCTTCACACCACAGGCCGTCCCTTCCGCCGTCGAACAGACTGGGGATCCCGCCCACCTCAGTGCTGACGCAGGGTAGTCCCAACAGCATCGCCTCACCCAGGGAGTTCGGCGAATTTTCCAGGGAAGAACAGCACAGGAACAGGTGACTTCGGAGGAATCGTTCCCGCATCTGTTGTTCTGTCAGTTTCCCTGTGAAATGCACGCAGTCTTCCAGCTGCCCCTCCCGGATCAGATCCCGGAGATACTGTCCGTAGGCGGAGATCTTCAGCTTCTGCTTCAGCGTGTGGTATGCCGTCAGATCATTTCCCGCCACATACACCTGCACATCGGGGAATTTCCTGCGGATCCCGGGCAATGCTTTTAGGAGATAATGCAGGCCCTTCAGCGGATAATCTCCCTGACTGACGAAGATGCTGTGGGGTTCACAGTGCTCCGGGTCCCAGCTGCCTTCATAGAAGGAAGCGCGCAGGGTCTCATTCATAGGATAATACTGTGCTCCGGGATTCCACCCGGTGGTCACCTCCCGGTCCCATGCCGTCCTGCCGGTGATATTTCCCGCCAGACCGATGGCTTCTCTCTCCATCACACCTCTGCGGGCGAATTTCTCCTGCTGGCTGCGCAGGCTGTCCCGTTTCACCAGATCCCGGAAGGTCACTTTGCGCGTCACACGCTCCGGGAGATCGGCGAAATAGGCTTCCGCACAGAGGCTGCAGATGCCCTGGATCCCCAAAAGGATCCTCTCCGGATGCGGATAGGCACGGCAGACCGCCAGCGTATGGGGATATTCCGTACCAAAGCAGTGGATCACATCCGGATCATAATCTTCCGTGATCTTACGCAGTTCTTCTTCCAGCTCCGGCTGGTAACGGTCCGGATGCACGGTATCCTCATAGAAGCCGTAGCATCTGACGAGATATCCACCGCCCCCCTCCGGAGCAGAAGCAGCTTCCGTAGCAGAAGTGGCTTCCGCGACACAGGCAGGGTGTTCCCCTTGCACCCGGACTACAAAACTCTGTGGGATCTCTTCCCCCGCGGGTGCCGGGAACGCCACTGCCAGCGTCATGCCGGTGTCTTCCCGGTCCACGATCTGCGACAGCAGTCCGGACAGCCAGCCTTCCTTATTGGAAGCTTCTCTATGCAATGCCTCGGCGATCACCGGGAGCATGATATTGCAGACCCACAGTACTCTCATAAATCAAATCCTCTTTTAATTAAATATCCAATTCAGGTAAGGTAACAATCTGATCTCCACATCGTACATGCCACGTAACAGCATTACGAAATACAGCAGATATGCCGCGATGACTCCGACAATGCACAGGTTGCGGAACCATCCCTTTTTCGCATTCCTTAGCACGCCCGGGATCAGGAAGATCTGGGACTGGATCAGGTAATAGGCCACACGGGATACCTCCGGGATGAAGGAGCCGCAGGTATAGAGCACCAGTCCCGCCAGGTTCAGATAGAAATAGTAACGGTTCCTGCGATCATCCCGGATACTGTCCTTCCAGTAAATCAGGCACAGGATCAGCACCGCCAGGCATTTTCCGATATTCACGTAGGACAACTGGCCGTTGTCGAACATGGAATCCTTATAATAGGGATAAAACTTAAAAATAAGATTCCGATAAAAGCTCTGTCCGAAGATCAGGGATAAGATCAGCAGGATTCCGACTGCGTAGTGCCATTTTTTCAGTCGTACCCGTGACAACAGATCTGCTGCGATATAGGCCGGAATGATCAGCAGCACCGATTTATGGATCGTACATCCCAGCAGCACCCAGAGGATGAACTTGCCATACTCGCCCCGCAGTACATATTTCTGCGCATACATGGCCAGCGCCAGTGCAAAATAATACCGCACGGAGTTCATGCTGTTAAAATAGAAGCCCTGGGTCAGCAGTATAAACAGGGACAATACGTACCAGTCCGCCTGATCATGCAGCGCTTTCAGGAAGAAGAACACCGTGACCAGCGAAAAAAATCCGAAGATTGGCAGATAGGAGCCCTCACCGAAGATCCAGTGGAACAGCTTCACCAGCCCGACGAAGCCTTTTTCATAGGACACATGGCGTCCCTGGTCGATCAGCTGGAACTTCAGCCAGTAGACCCAGTAGTCACCACCCACCGCAATACGGCAGGCCGAGACTCCCGCCAGGAGGCAGAATACGGCGATCTCCGCCACCAGGTTCCTCGCCTGCTGACGGTCGTATCCCACCGGTGCTCCAGACATCCGCCTGCCCGACAGGTATCCTGCCGTATAGGCGCTGTTGCGCACGCAGAAGCCGAATCCCACCGTTACGAGTGTTAATACAATATATACCAGTGCACTTTTTTCCATGTGGGACCCCCTTCCTGCCTACGATGTCTGTCTCAATTTCCGGCGTGTTTTCTCGCGATGTCCGCCGCGGTTCGCGCGTATTCTCCTGCGATGTCTGCCGCGGTTCAGACTCAGCCGCGCTTTCCTGCTTCGCGGATGCCGTCCCGCATCCACTGCTTCGCCTGTTTTATTGTCACTTCACTGCACAATGTCCCCTTATGGGCATATAGGAACCGCAGTGCCAGCGGTCCTGCCAGCCTTCCGTACAGATAATGATACAGTACACCACGGTCATGGAAAAATTTCTCATTATAGCCATGGAACCAGGTGGAGTCTCCCGCTTCCTCTCTGCCGATGGTCACGGGCGCGGTATAGACCTTATAGCCTTTCCGGAGGAACTCCGCCAGGAACAGGCTGTCCTCACCGTTGCTGTATTTCGCTCCGCCGCCGAACAGCAGGGAGAAGGTGCTCCCGGATGCCAGCAGGCTGTCCCTGCGTACTGCAAAGCTCACCGCTCCGTACCGGCCGCAGTTATACCAGTGCACCCGGTGTCTGTCCGTGATATGATAGGTGCGGCGCTCTTCTTCCACCGCAATGTTGAAAATGATCATATCCGCTTCGGGATTGTCCTTGAATTCCCGAAGGATCGCAGCCTCATATCCGTCCTCATACACAATATCTGCATCCGAAAAAAGGCAGATATCTCCTTCTGCCCGCAAAATAGCCTCATTCCGGCTCCTTCCGATGCCCCGGTCCGGGAAGCTATAGAAACGGATGGTTCGTGCCTCTCCGTTTTCCTGGGATATCTGCATTTCCTCCTGCCCGAGTCTGTCGCATTGGTTGATGATCACCGCATCGGACTGCAGGTTCATATGTTGTACGGTTTCACGAAGAGAAGCGTTCATTACCGATGCCAGTACTTCTACCTTCATGCCTGCTCTCCTTCTGCCTGGGTAGTCTTTGTATGTTCCATTTCTGTATTTCTCGTATTCATATCGTTATCTGCTGTATCGGAACCAATCATAGGGAGAAAATAATAGCTCCGGATCAGGGTCTCATCCGCATTCCATAAAAAGGCTCCGTCCACCTTACAGTCCTGTGCGGTCAGATACTCCAGCACAGCCTCCAGGCGTTTACCCACCGTCGCTCCGGCCGGCACTGCCAACAGGACCACATCCGCTGCCCGCAGAGTCTCTGCGCTCTCAGGGCATAACAGCGGACTGGGAACTGCGATCCATTCTCTGTCGATGGGCTGCACTCTGCCGCTGGTCTGCTCTCTACCGGCGGGCTGCAGCTCGCGCAGTCTGTCCACGGCCTCCTGTGGATCTGCCTCCGGCAGGGCACCGCAGACGGCGATCTTATGGGCATCCGCTTTCTCCAGCAGATATTTCACATTTTCCGCAAATCCCGTACTTTCCACTGTACCCAGACTGTGTAATCCATACCGTCTGCGGAGAGTGGCCGGGAGCCAGATGCTGTCCCGGGACAGCTCCCATAACAGGAAGATCACCACTACGAAAAACAAGGACAGCACCGCCGCCAGGATCACGGCACGTACAGGACGCACATCCGGCACCACTGCCTCTGCGAGGTCTCCATGATCCAGCACTTTGATCCGCGTGATCTCCGGCATACTCTCTGCGAACTCCCCGCACATGGTCTCTTCCGCGGCATGGGCCAGCGCAATACTCTCCCCGGGATCCTGTGTCGTAGCCTTCGTCATCGGAATACTGAAATCGGAAGGCAGGGCAGCCGACAAAGCTTCGATCCAGCGGTCTCTGCCCTGTTCCAGCACTGCCGCAGCACCGGTCTCTCCGCGCTCTGCCGCTTCCTGCAGATGAGTCTCCACCCCATCCAGAAATTCTCCCGTGTGGAGCAGACTGTTCCAGGTGGCTTCGTTGATATAGTAAGCACCGGCCGCATTAGGGTTCTCGACATATTCTACCTTATAAGTGGAAGAAGCCGCATACCCGGGATCGGGCTGCAGCAACACATTTTTGACATAATAACCGCCGCCGAACAGTACTGTACCCAATATCGTCAGCGCCAGTATTTTCCATAGATTACGACCCAGCCGCAAGAGCAGCAGCCGCAGATCGAAGGGTTCCTTACCATAGCTTGCTTCCATGAGGCTTCCTCCCATATTGTCATATTCCCATACGATCAGTTCAGTTATCGTCTTTTTCCGCACGGCCGTCGTACTCTGCCTTGAAAGCCGTCACCTGTTCGCTCTCGACACCCTCTGTGCTGTCCGGCCAGAACAGTACTTTCAGTGTCAGAAGCATCAGCTTCAGATCGAGCCATACAGAATAATTTTCAATATATGTTAAATCCAGTTTTAACTTATCGTACGGAGAAGTATTGTATTTTCCGTATACCTGGGCGAATCCCGCCAGTCCCGCCTTCACCTTCATACGGAAGGCGAACTCCGGCATGACTTCGGTATACTGGGCAATGATCTCCGGTCGTTCCGGTCTGGGACCGATGAAGGACATATCTCCCCGCAGGATGTTGATCAGCTGGGGCAGCTCGTCCAAACGGCATTTGCGGATCACTTTTCCGATCGGAGTGATGCGGTCGTCATTTTTCTGTGCCAGGCGGGCTACGCCGTCCTTCTCCGCATCGGTACGCATGCTGCGGAACTTCATGATATAGAACTCTCTCTGGCCGATGGTACAGCGCACCTGCTTGTACAATACCGGGCCGCCGTCATACAGCTTGATCGCCAGTGCCGTCAGGAGCATCAGCGGAGAGGTGATCACCAGCAGGATCAGGGAGCAGATCACGTCGATGGAGCGCTTGATGAACCGCTGCTCCATGCTGAGGGAATACTCTCTGGTCAGCAGGATCGGCGTATCAAATACATGTAATTCCTCGGATCCTACTAAAATAACATCTGATATTTTAGGCATTACATACACACGGATGGACTGCGAATAGCAGAATTTCAATATAGTGTTGCGGTCCTTCTCATTAATATCCCAGATCACGACGGCGTTGATCTCACCGTTCTGATACTCACTCAGGATCTCTTTGCAGAGTTCTGCCGCGCCTTTTTTGATATGCTCATATTTCGTGATCTTGTATTTATCCTTACGGCTTTCGAACTTTTTACAGATATCCGCGATGGGACGATCCCCATGGATCAGCAGGAGTTCTCTGGGCGGGAACGCCGTACGATAGATTTTATTCGCAATATTGGCATAGATGATCACTGCCACGATCTGCAGCACTACCATGAGCAGGAACATATCCGGCGGGAACACACTACGCGCCATCATACACAGCTCGGCATAGATCAGTACATCCGCCATCAGTGTTGCAAACACCTGGGAAAATATGATCTCCGTATTTTTCATATAACCCAGACGCATTCCGCCGTAGGTCACGGAGAAAAAGATCAGGATCACGCTGTAGATGCCGTTCTCCAGCAGGAAGCCGCGGTACCAGATCTTCTGCAGCGGGTCTACCAGCTGGAACTGGAAGTGGAACTGCCACATGTAGGCAAACAGGGCAATTTCCAGGAACAGGCAGATCGCCGACAGTCCTATATTGATCAAGCGCTTGAAGGATTCCCTCCTGCGCAATCTGTTCACATAATAATTACCGTTTGTATTCAACACAAACTCCTCCTATATTCTGCGCTTCACCGCACGTACTGCCCAGAAGCAGAAATGCCAGGCGCTGTTCGGCACAGACATTCCCTCTGCCTTACGATACAGATTCCAGATCCTGCGCAGAGCTTCTATCTTGTTGGAAGACAGGGATTTCCCCGCTCTCCGATATTTTACCAAATTTTCATCCAAACCACAAGCTACAGTGCCCCCGCGCAGTATTCTCCACCATAACGCGGTATCCTCACTCTTGATCTGCGGCATCTGCAGCTCTTCTTTTGACAGTTGTTCCATGTCGAACATTACTGTGCTGGTGAAGATCGTGGTATTTTTCAAGGCTTCCTTATAATTTATGGTCGTCGGTACATGGACTATTTTCCCCGTTCCTATGCCGTTCTCGTCGGCGAATTCATATCCTGTGAACACAAAAGCAGCCTTCTGCTCCTTCATAAAAGCAAGCTCCCGCTCCAGCTTCTCCGGTACCCACAGATCGTCCGCATCCAGATAAGCCAGGTAACGCCCCTTTGCCTCATTCACTCCCAGGTTCCGCGCCCTGGCGGCTCCCAGATTCGTGGGATGGGTCAGCAGCCGGATCCGTCGTTCTCCGGTCCGCCGGATATATTCTTCGATGAGTTGTCTGCTGCGGTCCGGCCCGCAGTCTTCTATTAACAGCAACTCCCAGTTCGTATAGGTCTGGGCCCGCACACAGTCAAGTGTCTCTTCGATATAGTTTTCCGCCCGGTATACCGGTACCACTATACTGATCAAATCCTGTTCCATATTGCAATCCTTCTGTTTATCTGAATTCTGAGTCGGTTTTTATCTGATTTCTATCCGATTTCTATCAGGTAATATCCTGCTGTGGTCTCCAGCTCTGTGTCTGTCCCCAGGGTCTCCTGCAATTTTTCCACGGTATCCTCCGGCAGATCCCCCGGCAGTAAAATGTAGTCTACTCCTGCGGCCGCCGCACTGTCAAGGCAGGTTCTGAAATCAATGGTCCGCTCACCGGTATTTTCCTCCGTGCGGACATACTCCGGCTCACCGGTCTCCTCCAGATGGTTCATCCACAGATACAGATCCTCCTGCCATGTCTCGTAGGTGTCGTACGAATAGCTTCCCAACGCGGCATCCCAGATGCTTCTCCCATACACGGGATGGATATCGGCACTGTATGCCCTGGCCGCCGCCAGGATCTCCTTCGGAGCCCATAGGCTATATTCCGTCTCTCCGCTCTCTTCCAGGTGATATTCCGACAGCTGCCTCAGCGTCTCCCGGGGTGCCTCCACCTGTGTCAGCTGTGAACCGGTCCGGTCCGATACCGGATTCCCGCTCAGGATCACAATTCCCGCCAGGAGCAACGTGGCTGCCACATTCCGGATACTTTTTTCTCTCCACAGGGTATACAGGAACTCTGTACATGCCCAGGCGATCAGTGCTGTCTGGGGCACTGCTGCCCAGATCCATACATAGGAATAAAACGCGGTCTGGTATTTCATCAGGATCACCGCTGTCACCGGGCAGATGCAGGCCAGCGTGATCAGCACCGCATATAAATAGAACAGCGGCTGCTTCCCACCGTTCCTTGCTGCTTTGCTTTTCCACAGGCAATACCCCAGATAGAGGATAGCTGCCAGCAGCAATGCTGCATATTTCCCATGCTGCGTATAATCGAGCCATCCGTTCGTAGCGGACTTCAGAAGTGTCATCATTCTGCGTCCTCCTCTCCCGGTGCTGTCTTCACAGCCTGTGTTTTCTTATGATCGCTGCGGCTGCACATTGTCCACAGCCACCGTAATGCCACCCATGCCACCGTCACGAGCAGGCACACTCCCGCGCCGTACAGTGTCCAGACCATACAGGCTTCCGCCAGGATACAGAGCACCGCACCGAGATATTTTCTCTCGAACAGGCATGAAAACAGATAGGGAAGCAGCACCGCCGCACGGATCGTCACTCCCCGGAAACCTCCGTAGAAAATATCAAATCCGTCCACGCCGGGCATGTAAGTCCCCGCACAGAACAGTATTCCCACTATGATCAGGAAGATATTGCATTTTTCTCTATTATGATCAAAAAGCACGGCACCCAGCCTGCCGTAAGCCAGGTATCCCATACATAAAGTCAGGCAGGGGATCAGCCGGTATACTACCGTTTCAGGGGCCATACCGCTCCAGTGGCTGATGGTTCCGTACAGAGTAGGCAGGCACAGCAGCTTCAGACGGAAAGACATGCCCTGTGTATACGGTTCCCCCGTGAGGGGATCCACCGTATAGATGCTGTTCTCCTTCAGGAAGGTATTGACGGTCTCCAGCGTCATATCGCCGTCCGTCCACACACGTTCTCCCGTAAGGATCCATAGTACCTGCAGCAGAATGAAAAATACAAGTACTACTGTCAAAATCTGTTGTCTTCCGCTCGTTTTGCTGTTCTCCGGTGCCGGTTTTCCGATAATGCTGTTTTTATGTGCGATCAGACCGGACAAGATCAATACAAGCACCGCTACGGCGATCTCCGCCAGCAGCAGCTCCGTTACAGCCAAAAAAGACCACCCCAGCAGGCAGCCCGCCAAATGGGCGACTTCCGTCAGCCCGATGATGATCAGACAGCCTCTGATCAGTAAATCCGATATCCGAAAAGTCATGTTTTCTCCCGGTGCCCGCTCCGTGGATCCGGGCAGGCTCTCTATTGCTCTGAATCGTTATCATCTTACCATATTTATCGGGACTTGACAAATATTACGTGGCACGCATGAAAAAGCATAAAAAAGCCGCATACCGTAAATCTCTTCCGGCATGCGGCCCTGTCAGTGTGTAAGAAAGAATACTGCATCGAAACGTTAACTTTCCTAATTTAAAAAATTTAAAAAGAATAAATTCAATATGTTACATAGCCTTATAATCCAGTCGGATGTTGTCTGCGATACGTGCGATATACTCGCTGTTCGTCGGTCTGTTCCTTCCGCTGGCTGCTGAATATCCAAATATTTTCTCAAATGTCTCCACATTTCCCCGAGTCCAGGATACCTCAATGGCATTCCGGATGGCGCGTTCCACTTTCTGGTCTGTGGTCTTGAAATGTTTTGCGATCGTAGGATACAGAAGTTTGGTAACGCTGCTTACCACTTCCATATCTTTTCCTGACAAAATAATTGCATCACGTAAGTAGTGATAACCCTTCAGATGCGCCGGCACCCCTATCTCCAGCATGATTTTGGTTACATATCTCTCCAGTTCAGAATCTTTTACTGCTACAATATCCAAAACAAGTCCCCCTTTATACTTGTCGAGTATTGCTCTCCTACCGTGACTGACAGAGAAATAGTATCATAGCTGTCGTTTTTTGAAAAGACTTTTTCTCGTTAAAATATAGTTAAGAAAGCAAAAATGTTACATTTACCCCCTGTTTTGTAACAGCAAAATGCCTAGATTTCTTCCTTTACCAGGTAAATCGGTCTGCGTTTTACTTCCATATAGGCTTTCGCCAGATACTGTCCGAGAATACCGGTACAGAAGAACTGGATGCCGCTGGTCATCAGGATAATGCACACCAGGGAAGGCCAGCCGGAGACCGGATCACCGAAGATCAGCTTCCTCACAATGATAAATACGATCATCAGAAAAGCGATCACGCAGAACAGGATCCCGACAAAAGAGGCGATCAGCAGCGGTGCTGTAGAAAAAGCAGTGATCCCGTCTATGGAATATATCAGCAGTTTCCAGAAATTCCACTTGGTCTCTCCCTTGGCACGTTCCACGTTTTCATATTCCAGCCATTTGGTACGGAAACCGACCCAGCCGAAGATTCCCTTGGTAAAACGGTTATACTCCCGCATGGAAAGGATAGCATCCACCATCTGTCTGGTCATCAGGCGGTAATCTCTGGCACCGTCCATCATCTCGGTCTGGGATATCTTCTTCATCAGATGATAAAATCTTCTGGCGAAAAAGCTGCGGATCGGCGGCTCCCCTTTTCTCGTAACGCGGCGGGTAGCCACGGAGTCATATCCCTGCCAGATATATTCGAACATTTCCGGCAACAGGGAAGGCGGATCCTGCAGATCCACATCCATCATGACCACATAGTCTCCCCGAGACTTTTCCAGTCCGGCGAACATGGCGGCTTCTTTTCCGAAATTCCTGGAGAAGGAAATAATATGCACGCGCGGATCCTGCTCGATCAGCTTTTTCACTTCCCGCACAGTACCGTCTTTGGAACCGTCATCGATATACAACAGCTCCAGTTCTATTTCTTTTTCCTTGAAAAAAGGATCATTCTTCGTCAGTTCCCGGTAAAACAGGGCTACACTTTCCTCTTCATTATAACAGGGCACTATCACACTCAACAGGCTCATTACTGGTCTCCTTAGGCTTTGGTTATAAGAATCCACATGACACTATTATACGTTTCTTTCAACATCATTTCAAGCCATTCTTCCCACATCATTTCAAGCCAGGCACTGTACTTTTTTCTTCTTTTGGATTATACTGAATTTATATATGCCTGTCCTTCCAAATGGGGCGTGGCAGAAACGAGGTTATTTATGACTTTTTTTGAAGAATTTTTCAGTAATCATATTTTTCTGACTGCAGCCTGCGGCTGGTTCGTGGCACAGATCCTGAAGACTCTGATCCATCTGATCATTTCCAAAAAATTCGTGGCGGAGCGTCTGGTGGGCAGCGGTGGAATGCCCAGTTCGCATTCCGCTACCGTATGTGCACTGGTCACTGCGACATGCTACGAATACGGCGCCGGCAGTTTCGAGTTCGCCATCTCTCTGATCCTGGCGATCATCGTGATGTACGATGCCATGGGAGTCCGCCGCGAGACCGGTATCCAGGCGCAGGTGCTGAATGATATGATGAAGATCTTCGAGGATATGGGCCGCAGCGAGATTTCCCCTCATGACAAGCTGAAGGAGTTCGTGGGACATACTCCTCTGCAGGTACTCATGGGTGCGCTGTTAGGTATTTTCTGCGGCGTGATCATTTATACTTTTGTGATCTGATCAGGGAAAAGGTTGATGGATTTTTTTGATCGGTAACGCTTTTGATAAATACCGTATTATGGTCGAGGTGACTTTTACATGATTTCTCATAATAATAAAAAACGGACATGGCACAGAGCCGCCGCGCTTCTGCTGTCCGCCTCTCTGCTGCTGACCGCCTGCGGCGCACAGAACAATAATGATAATATTTTCAGTCCGATCCTGCCGGACAACAGTCCTGCTTCTTCGACGGATCCCGATGACAAGCTTCCGGATCCTGTGACGATCGTGGTGGAGGATGATTCGGTGGCACCCGCTGAGGGAATGGTGCGCAGTCGTCTCACCAATGAATGGGTGAATGCCGATGTTGCTGCCACGCGCCCTATTGCTGTCATGATCCCCAATGAGGCTGCCGCGATCCCTCAATATAGTCTGTCCGAGGCTTCCATTCTCTATGAAGCAAATGTTGAGAACCGCATGACGCGTATGATGGCAGTCTATGAAGGCTGGGAGGATCTGGACAAGATCGGCAACATCCGGAGTCTGCGTGATTATTATGCCTACTGGGCATTTGAATGGGATGCGTTCCTGGTGCATTTCGGAGGGCCTTTTTTCATCAATGAATTGCTGGCACAGCCGGACACGCAGGACATCGACGGTACCTCCGGCACGGATGAAGGAGCCTTTTTCCGCACCACGGATCGCAACAAACCTCACAATGCTTATGCTTCCGGGGCCGGTCTGCTGCGGGTGATCGGCCAAAAAGGTTACAGTCTGGAATATCGTGGGCTGTCCGACGAAGAGCATTTCCGTTTTGCCACGAAGGCTGAACCCAATACGCTCGGGCAGTACGGTTCCAAGGCCAAGGATGCCACTTATATCGATATGTCAGGGTGTTACCCTCTGACCAGATGTTATTTTGAATTCAATGAGGATGACGGTCTCTATTATCGTTCCCAGCATCTGTCCGGCAGTACGGACGGACCGCATATCGATGCATTGACCGGCAAACAGCTGACTTTCAAGAATATTCTGGTGCAGAATACCTTTTATGAAGAGTTGGGCGAGGGGTACCTGGCATTCCAATGCCACGACACCACGAGAGACGGCTGGTTCTTTACGAACGGCCGGGGGATTCACGTGAATTGGGAGAAGACCTCCGATTACGGTGCCACGAGGTACTACGACGATAATGGTGATGAGATCGTCCTCAATGCCGGCAAGACTATGATCTGCATCGTGGAGGACGGCGATTCCTTCACCTTCCATTAGAGATGTAAATTGAAAGTTAGTGAAATAATCCCGTAGCCCTTGGCAGGGTATAAGAAACGCGGCACGCTCGCGCTCTGTCGCAGAGCGTAGCGGTACATAAGCGAGGAAAGTACCCTCGCTAAGTACCGACGTCTGCTTACGGCCTGCTTATTCTTATACCCAGCCGGGGCTACTGATTTCTTGAAAAATTTCATGGGTCTATAGAGAAAAATTTGCTTTCCAGATACTCAATTTCTTCAAAATGAGTATCTCAGAGCCAGTTTTTTCCCTATAGACCCATATTCAGCTTTTTATGTGTTATTTGCAGCAAATTTAGTATCTCACAACTCAGTTTTTTTGCATAGACCCAAAAACACAGAATGCCCACGGTGGACGGAATGTCATGCCGCGATGTCTGTCGGAGGGTGTTGATATTTTCTTGAAAAGTGCTGATAGACAGGGGGAAAGCGGACACGATGTCCGCGTCAGCCGATCCGCGCCATGGATGGCGCGTGTAGGCGACCCCGTCATGACGAGAACTACTCATCACTTTTCGTAGAAAATTCACATCCGGAGACCTTACATCGAGACATGTGTATCGCATGCTCCGGGAGTTCGTGGATTTTGCCAATGTATTCAACTAACTCTCAATTTACACCATTTCAATAGAAGTAACTTTATATCCCAGCTTCTCCACAGACTCGCGCAGTTCCTCTTCGGGAATGTCCGCGCCGAGTTTTACGATCGCTTCGCCCTTCTTGAAGCTTGCCTTGGCATTGACCTGGGCCATACCGTTGAGGGCATTCTCAATGCGGTTCTGGCAGTTTGCGCAGGACATTCCTTCGATCTGAAGCTTTTTCGTTGCTATGATGGTGTCTAAGTGTTTCGGCTTGATCTTCACATCGCCGCCTCCGCCGCAGCATCCGCCTTCTCCCTTAAAGTGCTTTTTGGATCCCAGTAATGCTGCCACGACTACTATTACTAATATACCGCAAATAATATAGGTTCCCATATTTTCACGCTCCTATTGTTTTTCTTTCAAAAAAATAACTATTCAGAACCCCATTCGCAAAATCGCCTCTACGAGGCTTCCTTTTTGCTGCAATATCTGTCAAAATTTCATGCAGATTCGTATTATCCTGCCACCCATATAAATAAAACCGGTGCAGGAAACAGCTCTGTCCATCCAGATTTCCTGCCCCCACACCGGTTTTTTACTTATTTCTAATTTCCAACATATTTCTAATTTCTAGCATACCTGTTCCGCACACTCGCAGGGTCTGATCGTCACGTTACTCACCCTCTGGTCTACGAGGTATCCGCACGACTTGAGTCCCGCCCGGATCACGGAATTCCATTTTTTTGCTGAGAGATGATGTATCGAACCATCATCCAGCTCAATGGTACAGGCATTTTCCATCATGCAATTTTCAGAGTAAGCTACCTTGTACATGTTCTTACGGCTGATGGCACCGATCTCTTCTAACAGGTTGACCATGCGGTATACAGTTGCGACTCCCAGCTTGTCATCCTCTTCCAATGCCCGGTAGAAGATCTCCTTACAGCTGGAGCATTCGTTCTGGAGGATAATATCAATCAGCCGAAGACGCTGTTTTGTAATGCGGCAGCCTTTTTCTTTCAGCTTGGTCAATATGATCTCTCTCTGCATTTTCGTGGTCTGATAGCTTACCTGTTCCTTAGTGTCCACAATGACCTCCGCAGTGGCTGCAATCGCCACCGCACTGAATGGATTTTCCATTCTTTTTGTCTTTTATCATTTTGCGGACAATCAATGCGACTACACCGGCCAGTATCGCCAATACAACTACGGTTCCCATAGACTGCCTCCTTACTCTTATTTTACTTATGCAACCTTCTTGGTGTCAACCTTCAAAGTGGTGCTCTCCTTGTAAGGACGGAAGAGCAGATAAATGAAGCCGATGATCAGAAGGAATGCTACTACAGTGCCGATACCGAAAGCACCGGTGGTGATCAGCGTACCGATCTGATATACACACAGGGATACCACATATGCCAGACCGCACTGATATCCGATAGCGATCCAGAACCATCTGGTATTGTTCATCTCACGCTTGATTGCACCCATAGCTGCGAAGCAAGGTGCGCACAGCAGGTTGAATGCCAGGAATGCATAGCCGCTTGCTACAGTGAAGGTAGCTGCCATGTTAGCATATACGGAACCCTCGCCTGCGCTGTAGAGGATACCCATCGTACCTACGATGTTCTCCTTTGCTACCAGACCGGTGATAGATGCAACAGTTGCCTGCCAGTTACCGAAGCCCTGAGGGATGAAGATCCATGCCAGGCACTGACCGATCTTGCCCAGGATACTCATATCGATCTCATCCTCAGCCAGCATACGGAAGCCGTCCTCGGTGAATCCGAAATAAGTGGTAAACCATACAACGATGGTGGACAGAAGGATGATGGTACCTGCCTTCTTGATGAAGGACCAGCCACGCTCCCACATGCTGCGCAGTACCGTACCTACGGTAGGCCAGTGGTAAGCGGGAAGCTCCATAACGAAAGGAGCGGGATCGCCCTCGAAGATCTTAGTCTTCTTCAGGATAATACCGGAGCAGATGATTGCTGCGATTCCCAGGAAGTATGCGGAAGGAGCAACCCATGCTGCGCCGCCGAAGATAGCACCTGCTACCATGGCGATGAAAGGAAGCTTAGCACCACACGGGATAAATGTGGTAGTCATAATCGTCATCTTACGGTCTCTGTCGTTCTCGATGGTACGGGAAGCCATGATACCGGGAACACCACATCCGGAACCGATCAGCATAGGAATGAAGGATTTACCGGACAGACCGAACTTACGGAAGATACGGTCCATAATGAAGGCGATACGTGCCATGTAGCCACAGGACTCCAGGAATGCCAGGAAGATAAACAGTACCAGCATCTGGGGTACGAAACCAAGCACTGCACCGACACCGGCTACAATACCGTCAAGGATCAGTCCTTTCAGCCAGTCAGCACATCCGATCGCATCCAGTCCGGACTCTAACAGTACGGGAATACCGGGTACCCAGATACCGTAGTCTGCGGGATTGGGAGCTTCTGCGCCGTCTGCTGCGTATACATCCACTGCCTCTACCAGCTCAGCACCGGTGTAAGTAACATCCTCGGTTGCCAGAGTCTCTTCATCTTCCAGGGTGTAATCTGCGGTAGCGGATGCATCGATGCCTGCTGCGAACTCCTGAACAGCTGCTACTGCTGCTATGGGATCGTAGTCTTCAGACTCGCTGTCGATGACTGCTGCCAGATCTTCATCACCGTCAGCTTCTACGAATGCGTTGATCACATTCATTGCATCATCATACGGCTCGGCTGCTTCTTCATAAGCACCGGTTCCGATGGTGAACAGATGCCAGCCATCACCGAATACGCCATCGTTTGCCCAGTCGGTAGCCCATGTACCAACGGTGGTAACAGATACATAATATACGATGAACATAACCACTGCGAAGATTGGCAGTGCCAGCCATCTGTTGGTCACGATCTTATCAATCTTATCGGAAGTCGTTAACTTCTGGCCTTCCTTCTTGGTGTAGCATTCTTTGATGATAGAGGAAATGTATGTGTATCTCTCGTTGGTGATGATACTCTCTGTGTCATCATCCATAGCCGTTTCCAACTGCTTGATCTCTGCAGATACATCGGGAACGCTCTTCATCTGTGCCTGGATCTTGTCATCCTTCTCTAACAGCTTGATAGCGAAGAATCTCTTCTGTTCCTCGGGAACATCAGTCAGCTTCTTCTCTACGGTCTCGATCACGCTCTCAACCTCAGGCGCAAATTTATGTACCGCAACTGCTGCACTCTTCTTCTGTGCCAGTTCGATTGCCTTTTTGGTAGCGTTCTCGATACCGGTCAGTTTCAGAGCGGAAATCTCAACAACGGGGCAGCCCAGCTTCTCAGAAAGCTTGCCTACGTTAATCTTGTCTCCATTCTTGTTCACGATATCGATCATATTGACAGCCATGACAACGGGGATACCCAGTTCCATCAGCTGTGTGCTCAGATATAAGTTTCTCTCAATGTTGGTACCGTCTACCAGGTTCAGGATCGCATCGGGTCTCTCACCGATCAGGTAGTTACGTGCTACCACTTCCTCCAGAGTATACGGGGACAGGGAATAAATACCGGGTAAGTCCATGATGATCACGTCATCACCGTTACCACCGTACTGCTTCTTTAATTTACCTTCCTTTTTCTCAACGGTTACGCCGGGCCAGTTACCTACGAACTGGTTGGAACCGGTCAGAGCATTGAAAAGTGTCGTTTTACCGCAGTTAGGGTTACCTGCAAGTGCAATCTTAATTGCCATTTTTCTACCTCTTTCCTCTAAAATCATTTAATAACTATTCAGACCCCATTCGCAAAACGCTCTTTCAGAGCTTCCTTTTTGCTCATGTGATTAGCTTTCACTAATTAGTTCTGGCTAACCTTCCTGCTAAAAAAAAGATCATTTACTCAACGCAAATCATCTCAGCGTCTGCCTTACGAAGAGACAGCTCATAGCCTCTGACAGTTACTTCCACGGGATCTCCCAAAGGAGCAACCTTTCTCACATAGATCTCAACACCTTTGGTAATGCCCATATCCATGATACGTCTCTTGACAGGACCTTCACCATTCAGTTTGGTTACCTTTACGGTCTGTCCGCAGGGAACTTCCTTCAATGTCTTCATTTTCTCCTCCTATTAGCATCTTTTGGTACAGCTGCCTGCTACACCATGATTTTATTGGCCATATCCTTGCCGATGGCTACTCTTGATTCCTTGATATTCACAATCAGGTTGCCTTCGGTCTGGGACACAACTGTCACTTTACCACCTACTACAAATCCGAGGGTCTCCAAAAACTTCCTCGTCTCCTCTTTGCCGCCGATCCTCTGGATCGTGTTCTCTTCACCGGTACCTACCATACTCAGGGGCATCATACACACTTCCTTCCCTTCAATAGTATTGAACTGCTTGTGGTTTCTCATTAGCTCTTAATGAGATTCATTCTCAATTCACGTGGTTAGTATATACTAACCTTTTTTTACTGTCAACATATTTTTTTAATTTTTTTCATAGAAATCTCATAGGAATTGCTTATTGATATTTTTTCTCAATAATTGCGTTTTTACTATCCTGTCTATCTTTTTTCAAAAACATAAGCGTAAAATGAGCTTTACCACACAAATGAATAGCGGTAAAGCTCTTTATCATTACTATTTTAGGATACGAATATGAGATTCCATATCAAAATCTGTTGTTTCACCATCGTCTGAATAGCACTCATACTGTTTAATCTTTTCTCCGAAGGAATACAACTTTAAATCTTCAAAATTAATATCTTCCACGCATTTCCCGCCTTTTGCCACAGGTAGCAGATATCCCTCTCTCAGGAAAACATTCACGGTTCCCATTGGCATATTTACATAGGAAAAACCTTTTTCAAAGATATTACCCTCTTCTATTATTCCATCTTTGAAGACGAGTTGCTTCATTCGTTCCGGGAAATATACAACTCTTCCCGTTACATTCTGTTCACAGACCGGTGCGATCATAATATTTTCTCCAACCAGGAGTTGATCCTCCACCTGTCTGGCTAAATTATCTTTTCCATAAATGAATGACAGTGGATTAAACATCATCGTATTACGGAGTGCTGCTTTCATATACTCACTATAAATATATGGCAGAAGTTGATACCTGGCTCCAATGACACTTGAAAACTTCGGAATGTGAGAAAAGCGATACACTTCCTGTTTTCTGGTTCCTCTGGCTGAATGGTTCCGAAGCAGCGGTGTAAATACTGCAAATTCTAACCATCGGAGCAACAAATCCTCTGTTGTATCCGCACCAAATCCACCAACATCCGCACCTGTGTATAAAAATCCACACATATTTAAAGACGGCATCATTTTCACATTCATCCTCAGGTGGGACCACCATGCCATATTGTCTCCCTGCCAGATACCGCCATACCGGTGCATTCCGATATAAGATGCTCTGGAAAACAGCAAAATACGTTTCTCCGGCTGGTAACGTTCAAATGCCTCCGCTGCAGATCTTGTCATATAATATCCGAATAAGTTATGTACCTGATCATGGCGATAGCGTTTTCCTTTATAATTGTGATAAAAAGAAGCGTAATCCTCCGGATTATTGGATATTGTACCGATAAGATCTGTCATCTCAAAAAAAGTATTCACATCCAAATTTTTAGTTTTGTACTCTTCCATCTTATCAAATACTTTTTTCAGCCGCTTTTCTGAATAGAAAATAGCCGGTTCATTCATGTCATTCCAAAATCCATCAATTCCCTTATCTATCAGAATTCGATATTTATCTCCAAACCATCTTCTTGCTTCATCATTTAACATATCCGGGAAGCAACATTTTCCGGGCCATACACCTATAACAAAATCTTCTCCGTTTTCATCCCTACAAAAATAGCCGTTTTCTTTTCCTTCCTCGTAAACATCATAGCCATCTTCTTTCTTTACACCACCATCGATTATTGGCACAAGATGGATATTTTCCTTCTTCATCTCCTCTACAAGATTTTCAAAATCCGCAAAGCTGTCTCTGTTGATTGTAAAATCCTTGTAGCGTTCCATATAATCGATATCCAGATAAATACTATCTATGGGAATATCGCGTTTTCTGTATTCTCTTACGACCTCACGCACTTCATCCGCTGTCTCATAACTCCAACGGCTCTGTCCATAACCGAATGCCCATCTGGGGGCAATATAACTTCTTCCTATCATCTCACGGAATTCTCGAACTACATCCTGATAAGTTTCTCCCTCTATCAAATATATTTTATAGTTCTCATTTTCCATTGCGATGCTTAACCGGTCTATATCTGTATAGCCCACATCAAAAATCACAGTCCCCGGTGTATCTACAAATAACCCGTAAGTTTCACTTACACCGTCTCCCATCATGATAAAATTATGCGCCCCATACAGAGAATTGGTATGTTCACAATGATTAGGATTATCCGAGCAATTACTTACATATCTCCATCCTCTCTTGTTCATGCCTCGCACATTTTCTCCCAGACCATACACAATTTCATCCGGTTTTAATGAATACTGAAACACATTTCCTTCTTTTTGGAAAATGTCATCCTTCCAGCTGGTTTCTTTTATTTCTTTGACAACGGCATCCGTTTCTATGGGAGTTCCGAATACATATTTTTTAACCATATTTTCTATTTCCGGCTAGCCCTTCACTCCGCCAGCCATTAATCCTTCCTTAAAGTATTTTTGCGCAAGAGCATATATAACAACGATAGGAATCATAGATAATAAACTACCTGCCATCAGTATATTATATTCCGTTCCATATTGTCCATTTAAACTGTTTAAAGCCAATGTCAAAGTCATTTTATTCTTATCATTCAACATAAGCAACGGCCATAAATAATCATTCCAGCTCTCCATAAACGTGGTGATCGTCAACGTTGCTATTGCCGAACCCGATAACGGTAATACCACTGTCCGATAAATTCTGAATAGCCCTGCACCATCAAGTTCAGCTGCTTCTATATAGTCGTTGGGGATTCCTCTCATCTGCTGTACCAGCATAAATACAGCGAAAGCTCTGAATAAGGATGGTAAAATCACACTTGGATATGTATTGATCAATCCAAGATTATTCATGATCACAAACAACGGTATCATCGTTACCTGTGTAGGAATCATCATAGATGCCAAGTATAATTTAAATACTGTATTTCCATATGGAAATTGTATCTTTGTAAATGCAAATGCTGCCATTGATGCGGACAAAATGGTAACTGCCGTATAACTACAGGTAATAAAAAAGCTATTTAAAATTGCCCTCAAAAAAGGAAATCTGGAGAAGACCATCCGATAGCTGTCCAACGTTGGATTTTGGGGAATCCATTCTATGGGAATCTGCATCAATGCACCTTTGCTTTTCAAAGAGGTTGAAAGCATCCATAAAAACGGGATCATCACAATAACCGCAATCAGGCAGGCTAAAAAGTAATTCCATATTATTTTTAATTTTACATTCCATTTACTATGATTCATAATGCACCCACTTATTTTGTAATTTCATCTGAATTAAAGTTAATATGAATATAATTACGAACAGCAGCCAGGAATACGCAGATGCATACCCCATTTTGAAATACTTAAATCCGTATGTGTAAATTCTCTCTACCATGACCTGTGTAGCCCCATTAGGCCCACCTTCTGTCATAATCTGCACCTGTGGGAATAACTGAAACGCATTAATTAAAGCCATAATAATGCAGAAAAACATCGATGGACTAAGCAGCGGCAAAGTGATTGAGAAAAACTGTTTCATTTTTCCTGCGCCGTCAACAGTTGCCGCCTCATAGTACCCGGTATCAATTGCTTTCAGGCCTGACAGAAGAAATAATCCGTAAAATCCCATATCTTTCCATACAGATGCAAGAACAATTGCCGGCATTGCCCAGACTTTATCTGTAAGCCATCCGGGACCGGATATCCCAATATATCCCAGCAGTTGGTTCAATATACCATACTGGGGACTTAACACCCATTTCCAGATCAGACTGGCTGCTACCCACGATGTCAATACCGGAATATAGTACATAATCCGGAATACGGTGATTCCTTTCATGTTTTTATTCAATATAGATGCAATCAGAAGGGACATTATCAAAACCATCGGAATATACAGTACAATATAATAACAGGTATGTCCCAAAACCTTCCAAAATTCTGATGTTCCGAGTATCTGCTTATAGTTATCCAAAAATACAAAATTACTTGCCAGTGTCTTGTAAGATAATTTATCCAGTCCATTCCAGTTTGTAAAACTGATGGCTATGGAAATTATAATTGGCAAAAAGCTAAAAACAATCATCCCAAGAAAGCTGGGAAGCATAAATGGTATGGCGTTTTTCAAAGCTCTTTTCTGTCTTTTTTTGCTCATATTTTTTCCTGTCATTTTCAGGATCACTGTCGCATGGCTGGCACGCCATACGACAGTTTCCTAATTTAAAATTTCATTTCTACTGTAACTTAATCTGTGCAGTACACTCTTCCTGGGCCTGATCCAGTGCTTCCTTTACCGTGATTTCACCACTTGCTGCAAGGCTTAATTTATTGGTAATGATATCGGACATTAATGAATAATCTTCAATAATCGGAGCTACTGTCAGGTAATTCAGGGAATCAAATACTGCCTGACGATTCTCGGGAGGAGTCAGCTTCAAATATCCGGAAAGAACATCCTCATTATTGATTGCAGGAAGATCCCAACCTGCATCAATTCTCATCTGTGCTGCAGTATCACTGGATGCAAGCCAGTTGATCCAGGTTGCAGCAGCTTCCTTTTTATCGCTATCCGCATTCACTACAAGTGCATTACTAAAGAAATGTGTTGCTTTCTGTGTTCCACCCGGCTCTACACAAATATCCCAGTTAAAGTCACACGCATCTGCAAATGTATTAAATGCCCAGATACCGGTAGGAATCATTCCAAGTCTTCCACTTTCGAACAGATCCCAGTCACCCATTCCTCCCATCTGTGCTTCCGTGGGCTGCACATTTGTCTCAGTCACTTTACTGATCATCATTGTAGCGGCTTTCAGATTTTCCTCAGAATTAATTGTGAACTCTGTTTTGTCCTCATTCAAAACTCCTCCGCCATACTGCGCAGCTACTTTGAAGAATTCGTTAAAGGTGATTGGCTGATAAATGCCATAGATATCGTCACCTAATGCACTGATCTTCTCACACGCTTCCATCGCATCATCCCAGGTCCAATCATCTGTAGGATAAGCAATTCCAGCCTTATCAAATAAATCTTTATTATAAATAAGTACTACATTAGAGAAATTTCCGGGTACACCATACTGCTTACCATCTACGGAAAATGCGTTTAATGCGGTCGTATTATAGCCGCTGGTATCAATTCCTGTAAGCTCAGCCAGAACTCCTTTATTCGCATATGCCGCAAAATTTTCAATGTTCAGTTCATAGCAATCAGGCGCTGTTCCACCGGCTACTCTTGTCTGCATCTGTGTAAAATAGTCGTCATATCCAATCGTTTCAATGTTAACTGTTATATTGGGATATTCTTCGTGAAATGCATCATACATTTTCTGAAGTGTTTCTTCATTGCCACCAGAGGCATTAAAATTAGCATAAGTAATTTCTGCCGTTTCTTCCGATACTTCGGTGTTGGCAAGATCAACAGTCTCCTGCTTACTTTCTGTTGCTGTTGCAGTTGCAGTTCCTTCCGCAGTATTATCATCTGTACTTCCGCAGCCTGTAAGTAAAGAGGTTGCCAATACTCCGGTTAATAAAAGTGACATTAATTTTTTTCTCATAAATGTATCCTCTCCTTTTCATAATTTAAACGGTTAACCTCGCATATTTTTACTGTATGAAATCAAAAATAATATTTTGTTCTGTCTCCCCCTTTACTGTTATATTTTTTCCCTTCCAGGTAATATCTATCTGATCGGAAAGAATAGAATCCTTGCCTTCCTTTCCGTAGAGGAAAATCTTATTTTTCCCATCCTGTTCCATTTGAATTGTTGTCCCGGACTTTACATAAACCGGTAATTTGGTCTCAGGATCTGAGTCTATCCATTTTTCTCCTTCATAGCACTTATATGTAAAGAAATCAAACCATTGTCCTTTCGGCAGATATACCTTTCTGGATGTTTGATTTTCTTCCATAAGGGGAGCCACCAGCATACTATTTCCAAACAGGTATTCATCTTCTAAGTTAATTACATTGCTGTCTTCCTGAAAATCATATACCAGGGGGCGCATCATGGGTTTACTTTCTCTTACTGCAATTTTCGCCGTTTGATAAATGTATGGAAGAAGTTCTTCCCTAAGTGTATGCCAGTAACGCATCTCATCAATAAATTCCGGCTGTCCGTATGCCAAGGCTACATTCCATGGACTTCTTTCATTATTTCCATCACTTCCCGGCATCAATTCCCTGAACTGACCGCCATCCGGTTCCGAATGCCACTGCATTATGGGAGAAAATACTGCCATCTGCGTAGATCTTCTGTATAAATCAATACTCGGAAGCGGTCCTGCGAATCCGCCTATATCAAAACTCCAGAAAAGAATACCACTCATGGCTGCGGAAAGGGCTGCCCGCAAGACATTCTTTAATTCATCATTGGTTGACTGATGGTCTCCTGCCCATAAAATAGGAGTTCCTGAAGCTCCTGCATATCCTGCCCGGCTAAACAGCACTTGTTCTTCCGATATTTCATTACTGTATGCATTCACATAATCCTGACAATACTGATTCTTGCCTTCCGCTCCGCTTGTTCCATCCGAAAAATTCACTTCTTCGGAATATATGAACTCTCCACCATCCGTCTTGAATCCATCCACGCCAATATCTGACAGATATTTTCTTTTTTGAAACCAAAACTTCTTCGTTTCTTCATTTGTGAAATCCGGAAGATAAGAGCCTTCAAACCAATTGCCCGTCGGTATCTCGTAAGGCACTCCTGCTTTATTCATTACAAGCAGTCCATGCTCCAGTGCATATTCCTTGTCCATGTCAAGCTGTTCCGATACTCTTCCCGGTTCCATTCCTTTAAAAACAGGAATTTGCCAAAGCACTAGCTTTTTCCCTTTTTCATGAAGCCTCTCGATCATGCGTTTCGGGTTTTTCCAGTATTTACTATTGCTAAAATCAAAATCATCATAGGAAAAACCTTCTGCCGACCTCTTCGGTGAATAGGTAGCTCCGTTCCAAATATAGAAAGTTGCTTCATCACTCCATGCTTCCAAAACAATAACACTGGCCGGAAAATGATATTTTTCCAATTCCTCAAGCAATCTGTCTACATCTGCTTCAGAATTCCAGTGATTGGCTGATGCCCATATTCCAAATGCATAACGGGGTGGTATCTGCGGTCTTTTAAACAAACCGGTATAATCACGAATAACCTCACCTATTGTACCCGTAAATACATAGACTTTGGATTCGCTCGGTATCTGACATCGAATTGCATGATCAATCGTGATTGTCGTTTTCTTCTTTGTCTCAATGTAAATACCCAGTCCCGAATCTGTCACGAAAAAAGGAGTCACGCAGTAACTGATATTTCCCTGATTACAGAATTTTTCTATAACCTGTGTCTCTACTGTCTTCCCCTTCTGATTCACTGCGTCGAATTTCTCGCCCAGACCATATACACCTTTATAATCCACATTAATGATTAATTGTGTACCTTCTTTGCGTTCTATCTCTGCATAGGAATCATTTGCCAGTAATATTTTTTTATGATATTCCTGATCTTTTATCGTTTCTAAAATCATAATATCTCCGTTCTTTTTCTTACACTTTGCCTTTCAATTAGTTTTACAGGAAATACTTCTTCCACTTTTTCCATCTGAGGATTTTCAATGTTCTCGATCAATATTTCAACAGCTCTTTCTCCCTTAGCTGAAATAGGTTGTTTTACCGTAGTGAGCCCGGGCGTCGTATACTTGGAAATATCCAGATCATCAAATCCGATGATGGATATATCTTCAGGCACCTGAACCCCTTGTTCATAAAACCCCTTCATCAGTCCAATTGCGAGGACATCCGCTGTCGCTACCACTGCTGTAATATCTGCCTTATTATCTACGAACCATTTTGCAGCATTTACTCCGCTTTCATAATCAACCGTCGCTTCATAAAGATTTTCTTTTTGAAATTCCAGTCCATTTTGTTCAATAGCTTTCAAAAAACCTCTATATCGCTTCTGCATAACACCATCTTCCTGAAGATGTCCTGTCACCAATGCAATTTTTTTATGTCCCTGCCGAATCACAAATTCTGTAGCCAGATTAGAGCAATTCTCATCATCAATTCTTAGTTTATGAAAATAGTCATATTTACAATAACTATCAATTAACACTACCGGTACATCCAATGTTTTTAATTCACTAAAAAACTGATTCTGATAAGTACCAATAATAATAACTCCAGCCAAATTTCGTTCCTGGATCAGCTGAAGATAATCTTCAGTTACATCGGTAGCTGAGATAATTACATGGTATCCTCTCTGTCTTGCAGCATACTCTATGCTACCCAGTAATTCACTGTAAAAAATATTATGAAACATCAGCTTACTGCCGGGCTCTGTCTGTGGAACGACTACTCCCAACAATTTAGTATCTTTTACAGTTAATCCTCGTGCATTCAAATCCGGCACGAATCCTAGCTCATCGATTACTGTCAGAATCTTTTGCTTCGTTTCTTCGGATACTTTTTTCTTTCCGTTTAATACATAGGACACTGTCGCTACTGATACGTTTGATGCTGCTGCAACATCCCTGATGGTTACTCTGTTTTTCATACTTTCTCTTTTCATACAGTTTTTAATGCGTTTTGTTAACCGGTTAACTATATTATATTCTCCTATTTTTGAATGTCAATTATTTTTATTTATAATAATATTTTTTAGATAAAATAAACAAACATTACGTATCGTTTTTATAGATTTTTAACGTTGCTTCTTCAAAGTAATTCATAATACTTTTTTCTCTTCTTTATTGATATTTTTTCTCATTAAGTTGAAATCTTGCATTTCCTACCCTTTTCTGCTATTCTTATTGTAATGCCTGCGGATGGTTAAGTTTCCACATGTAGAGCAGGTATTTCGGTTCAAAATGCTATGTATGGGAAGGGTATGGTCATTACATGAAAATACAGGAATCTGCTGAGAATTATCTGGAAACGATCTTAGTGCTGAAGAAAAAGAACGGTGTTGTCCGTTCCATTGATATTGCCAACGATCTGGGTGTGTCCAAGCCCAGCGTCAGTGTCGCTATGAAGAATCTCCGCAATGGGGAATATATTGAAATGGACAAGGAAGGCTACATCACCCTGCTGGATAAGGGGCGGGAAATCGCAGAGAAAATCTATGAACGTCACACATTTCTTACGGACTGGCTGACTTCCATCGGTGTGGATCCCACTGTTGCTGCTGAGGATGCCTGCCGTATCGAGCATGTGATCAGTGCAGAGACTTTCACTGCTATGAAGAAGACATTGAAGACAAAATAGAACTCACAATGAATCATTGCATGTTATTTGAAAGCAAGAACTCCCGGTGCGATATTGCTCCGGGAGTTTTGTTATTATCATAAGCTCATTGCCTGCGCTCATTAAATCTTAATTGTCACCCATTTTCCCTGTCGGAACCGAATCGACGCAAACAGAAATCTGGATACCTGATCCGCCAGAATGCCCATCCAGATACCGGTCATTCCCAGTCCCAGAGTAAACCCAAAAATGTAGGATGCCGCAGATATTCACCAGATTGGAGATCAGATTCGTCCTAAGGGCGATCATCGTATTGCCCGCGCCGCGCTGTGCCGCATTGATTCCCATGGACAATACGTTGAAGATCATGCCACCCATGATGATCCGGTAGTATCTCGCCGCCATGGCATGCGTGTCCTCACTCGATCCGCAGAATTCAATGATCTGATCCGCGAAGCCCACCGTCAGAGCACTGATGATCACCGCTGCCACAATGCAAAAACAGATCGTCATCACCAGAATCTCGTTGGCCGCCTGCTGCCTCTTCTCTCCAAAACGTCTCGCCACCAGGGCGGAGATTGCTACATTCGCTGCGATGAACAGTGCCAGCCCCAGGAATTTCGGCTGTGTGGTCAGACCTACCGCTGCCACCGCATTGGCTCCGAGCGTACTCACCATAAAAGTATCCACCATACCCGCCAGTGCGATAAAAAAGGATTCGCAGACCGCCGGCCACGCCAGCCGGATCGCTTCTTTTGTCAGGGAACCCTGTGTGTGTTCTGTGTCCATATCTATGTTACCTATTACCTTTTCTTGGATATTTCCTGTTTCTGATAGTCATAATGCTTTATTACAATCTTAATCATACACCAAAACCACAGCTTGCCAAAAGTCCCAAATTTTTATCCTTTTTTATGGTGAGATACATAATTTTTGTCTCATTTTCATACAATACTAATCAGAAATACACGGATATTGACACATGCAAAATCGTATTTTCAAAGGAGGCTCCCATGCAACTCTCCAACAAATTTCACAATATTCACTGGAAAAACCTCATCACTGCCGTTGCCATCCCTCTGGCGGTAGGCGGACTCTCCGCCTGGATCACCAAAGACGGTATGAAAGCCTTTGAAACAGTGAATCAGCCTCCCCTGACGCCGCCCATGTGGCTCTTCCCGGTGGTGTGGAGCATCCTGTTCGTCCTCATGGGAATCGCCTCTTATCTCGTTGTCATGCAAAAAGGTGAGGACACGAAAGCCCTCACCCTGTATGCTGTACAGCTTATCTTTAATTTTTTCTGGTCCATCTGGTTCTTCAACCTGGGATGGTATCTTTTCGCCTTTTTGTGGCTGGTCGCTCTGTGGATCCTGATCATCGCCACTACCGTTGCCTTTTACCGCATCTCGAAGCCTGCCGCATGGCTGATGCTGCCTTATCTGGTGTGGGTGGCGTTCGCGGGGTATCTGAATCTGGGGGTGTGGTGGCTGAACCGGTGAAAGAGTTTTCATAATGCGCTGATCTGCCATTGCCGATTGTAATCTATTTCTGCACCAGGCTGGTGCAGCTTTCTCCAAATGAACTTAACAGCATGGATTCTTAATTATTTCGCAACAGCCTTGACGTTTACATATCTATACATCCCCCTGAAATGCCGGACACATTCTTTCGATTTCCCCACGGCTGATTCCATATTTTCCGGCAAGTGACCGCCAATTATCTGCTACCGTTTTTCTAATGGCTGTGACATTTTTCTTCGCCTGTTCTGTTGATATCTCATAGTATGGCGCTGCCTCTATTGCCAAATCAAAATCTATCGCAGAATTATCTTCGTCCACATTCAGTGATAAAAATTCTCCATAAATATCCGGATTCACATCATACATCGGAGAAAGTACCCACCCTTTCTCCTCCAGAATAAATCCATGATTTCTAAAATGATCGTCTGTATTGGACACTGCCATGCTAAACACAATACGCTTCCACAATTCCTGTATATCTTTTTTAGGTGTTGCTCCGTTTGCTTTCAGAAAAGAAACTATTTCAAGATAGCTACTTCCGTCCGCTGCGTTTGCACCATCCTTTTTACCAAGCATAGTCATTGCTGAAGAAAAGTGAATTCTTCGGCTTTCTATTCTGTCAAATCGCTTTACAAGAAATGTCGTTCCCAATCTGGAAAATTTTTCAGCTTTTGCCTCCGGAACATTAAGTCCACACATAACAGCCAGTTCATGTACTACCATTTCCCATGCCCCGGAATTAAAATCATCATTTTTAGACGGAAATTTGGCAATCCAAAGTGAGCCATCCGTCGCCAGCACAGAGGCTTTGGGTCTCGCCCCTCCCAAAGAAGATCCGGGAGCAAGTAATTGTTTTAACCATTTCTCATTCAGCCCCTTTTCATCATTTTCAAACGCAATCGATGCCTGTTCGAGTTCTCTTAATGACGTCCACGGTGGTGTTGCAAATTCCCTGTCATTGGACAAGAATTCACCTTCCAACTCCGTTTTAAAACGCAATCCGCCCATTCTTGCTTCATCATACACTCCCAGAAGATAATCACTGTCTAAAAGCTTTCTAGGTTTTTCACCTGCATTTTTGGCACGCAATTCCTCTCTGCGTTTCATCAGACGCTGTCCCCATCTATCAGGGCAGGAATCGGCAAATACTCCGAATATCTTCTTATCATCGTGAATATATTGCCTTCCCTTATACATCTGTAAATCGGGATCTAATATCATATTTCCCTTTTCCAGCCATTTCTGATCATACTCAAAAGAGTAAAATTCCTTTCCTCTCGTCTGCGAAACATAGATTGTACCTATAATTTCTTCGTGATAAGGCTGAAAATCAGCAAAAACAAAAATCTTTTTTTCTTTATCCACTCCCTATCCCCTCCTGGGTGCGCGCTTTCTTACAGGCAAATCAAGATCCTGTAATTTCCGTCCCAATTCATCATCTTTAGCAACAAGCAGTAAATCCTTATCCATATAATTCAATGCATGAAGCACAGCCGCATAGCACCCCATTGCCACAGAAGGTGAGCCTTTTTCTATGGATACTAAAGTAGCTCTGCTGATTCCTGCTCTTTCCGCAACCAATTCCGACGTCAATTTTCTGCGCAGCCTTGCATACTTTATCTGTAGTCCCATTTGCTCAAGTATTTTTTCTGTTTCAGGCAACAACACTATTGTTTTTTTCGGCATAATCCCATCTCCTTACGTAAATATTATTAAACATTTATATCTAATTTGTCAAATTTAATTTACATTATTGAAAAATATCTCTGTCACGGATCCGACAGAGATATTATATAGTATGCCTATTACTCCGTTATCCTATAACGAATAACATACTGTCAAATATTACGCACAGCAATCTGTTAGCTACTCCCCATTATTTTGTAGAAATTAATTAGATTCAACTTCCTGTGCTACATCCGCTGCCTGAGTCTCCGGCTCGGTATCGGCGATTTCAATCTGATCTGCCAAGTCCATGCAGTCTATATAATGATCTCCTATCCGGAACGCATAGAAACTTCTGTAATCCGAGGTCATAGGGTCTGTATCCTGATGCTTTCCGGCATTATTATCCTGAAAATATTTCGGAAGGTAATCAGCCTGCATATGTATGTCCTTCGCATCCATGTTCTGCAGATAAACATAAATAATGGTATTACTGTCGTCTAGCGTGATGGCATATTCATATCGGTCGATCCAATTTGCCATTGCCACATACGCAACGCTGCAATAATTTTCTTCATCCTGATAGAGCATATTCGTCTGATCCTGATAAGAAAATTCCAAATTCCGCAGACGCTCTGTTTCTGCCTCATACTGTTCCCTGGTATATTGATTTTCCAAATAGATCTGGCAGGTTGCGGCAAATATTTCATCACGGGTCTGATAATAAAAATCTTGTGAAACGGTATCCATATCTGCGGAAGGAAACACCGCTAACGGGCTGTAGACTCCCTTTCCTTCTAATTTGTGGTATGCTTCTCCCTCCCGGGAAGTGATTCTTGTCCCATAAATAAAATGATAGCATACGTAAGACAAAATTATCCCCGGCACAAGCACTGCTGCCACAACTGCTGCCACAACCGCAAATACTACTTTCTGCTTTTTGGTCATTTTTTGTTCCTCCCACAATTATCATTGCAATATCATTCTTTTTCCAACAGGTAAAAAGCACAATCCATCGTAAGAATAACAAATTGTGTATTACCGGAAATCATTATGTTCACTGCCGGAGGCTGCCGTTTTATTCCATCTCTCGTGCCTCTTATTTCCAAATCCTGAAATTCACCATAATTCAGAATCCAATCATATAGTTCCGGATCTTCTTTTATAGCTTCCTTTACATTATAATAGATTAAATTACGCTCTTTTATAGGAGATACCTCATAAGAAGGTTCTAAAATCTCGCATTGATAACGTTCATATTTTTCAAGCCCTTCACTGGAAAATACATCTTCATTTATCACAATATGATTGCCTATGATATCATGTCCTTCCGGATAATTCGTATAATCGTTTTGTACGTGTGTAAAGCCAAGCAATTTTGTAACTTTCCACTCACCAAAAAGCAATTCTTTGAGCTCATCCATGGATAATTCGTCCACACTGCCATCTGCTATTTCCGGATCTGGCTCTATCGTTTCTTCCGCATTCAGATCTTCCGATTCTGTCTCGAGCATATTATTAATTCCGATAATTGATAGTTCCCAAGTTCCTGTTCCATTATCAACATTTCCAAACCAGATTTGTCCGGCATCCCCCATCATCACCCCTTGCCAATTGCAAAACATTTTTCGGCATGTTTCAGCACGAACAGCCTCTACAAATTCCTGATTCAGCTTTCCATCAATATCGAGTTTTAAAAAATCTTCACGATTATTAACCGTAGTACCATTTATTGCAATAGGATATGAAAGCTTCTCAGATAGTGCATCCCAATCATGCTTTAAAATATCATTCTTAATCTCTTCAGCAAATTGCTCCACTGCTGTTACTCCTGTAGATGTCATATAATAATCTTCTTCTGTTTCGCTGCTTTGAATGCTTTCATCACTTTCACGTACTTCATAGTCTTCTGTATCACTCATGGCAGGCATCTTTTTTTCTTCAGGTGTACTGTCTATATGCTGATTTTTCATCAAAAATATGTAAGACATAATCATCCCCAGCACAAGCACTGCTGCCACAACTGCAAATACTACTTTCTGCTTTTTTGTCATCTTTTTGTTTATCTCCTATTATCTTCTATTTTCTTCTGTAAATGAAAAATACGGAATCTCCAGCTCTTCACCATTACCTTCGTTTGCATTCAGCCATTCCATATACTCCGTCTCATCGCCTTACATATTTTCAAAAAATTTCTAATCCTCTACAATCTCTTCTCCATAATCATAGATAGGCATCTGACCGGAAACATAAACATCAACATTATAGATTTCACCGGTCGCTTCCCCCGGTATGCCGAATTCATGGAAACATTCTCCTAAAGCATAACGATAAATGGTATATCTCTCTTTGCCCATATAAGTATGTTTGTCATAAGAATCTCCATATTGGTCGACCATTTGAGAATAAGTATTTCCGGAATATATGCCTCTCGAGGTATGTGCGAATGTTTCATTACTGCTGATTCTTATTCTGACACATTCTTTTTCAAGAAAATAAACTTGTATAAATTGAGCCTCCCCATCACCTACGTTATAATAATAATTATATTTTTTGTTATCCGAATCCTCAACCTTTTCATACAACAGCCCCATCTCATCCAGCTTCCCCAATATTTCCTGCTCACCTTCATATAAGGAAACTGAAAAATCCCCTATATTGATAATGACATCCATATCTGGCTGTGCATTTTTTGCATTCGGCATTTCATCAATTTTATTCCTTATAGCCGCTGCTGTTTCTTCTATACTTTTTTCTCCGTTAAAATAATACAAAGCCTCTGCCTGCGTAATCCCTATTAAAGGAAGGTCACTGCGCTGCATTACCTTCGTATTATTTATCATCTCCCTTACATCCTGTATATCCTCATCTTGTGCCGCATAAACATTTTCATAGGTACTGCCAATTTCGTATGTCAGAATAGGAAGTTTCTCTCTTTTTCCATCCGATGTCTGATAATATTCCTGCTTTCTGCTATCACTAAGCTGTTGATCCAGCACATCTTGCAATATTGAGAAATTCCAATTGAGAGCAATCGTTTTCTGTCCTTCCTCAGTAAAATAGCTTTCCACAAACTTCCATGCTTCTTCTTTGTGCGTGCTTTGACTGTTAATGGCGAAACAGTTGTCAAAAATAAATATTCTTCCCTTTCCCTCTGCTCCCGGAAATCCTGTATAGACTGCATCCTCACCCCATACGGATTTTTTATATAAATATTGTTGCATGTCACCTATGCACTCAAGATTGAATGGAATTTTTCCTTCCCGCATCAAAAGGTCATTCGTTTGAAACATCGCCTGTTGCGGTAATTGTTCTGCAATTTTTATATATTGTTCCAATCTGTTATCTTCCGTTTCCCCGGAATATCCTCCGCAGATTGCCCCTTCCTGTAAAAATAAATCCCGTGAAATCATAGGATCCTCTTCACATTCCCGAACGGCCCGCAAGGCTTCCTCGAAGGTAAAATTTTCTTTGTTACTGCACCATTTTTCTTTTGTTATCAATGTATATAACACAAAATTCGTTGGCAACATATACAAGCCACCATCCGCTGTCAAAACCTGATACGCGGAATCAACGATGTCCTCTTCCCCAATCACATCACTTTTCTCCAGATAGGGAATAAGATTCTCTATTGCGCCCTTTTCTCTAAGCACTTCCACATCCATCTCATCTGTCGAAAAACTAATGATATCAGGTCCTTTTCCTGTCAAAATATCATCATACAAACGACTAATTCCGTCGCTTATATTTTCTTCGTAATAATCATGTATTGTGATTGTTATTCTGTCATTTTTACTATTAAAATCTGCTATTGCTTCCTGTAATGTCGACGCTCCCCCGATATCTCCAAGTATAATCTCCGTTTTAGGTTCTTCCAGCACAATTGTAGCAGTCTCTTTCTCCCATGCAGATGTTTTCGTCCCGGTGTCTATTTCTCCACATCCCATTAACAGCAAAGATGATACTGTACCTACAAGCAATAATGCTATTGTTTTAAAAGTTTTCATTCGTAATCCCCTCGCACGTCATCGCAATATCATTCTTTTTCCAACAGGTAAAAAAACAAGCACTGCTGCCACAACTTCCCACTGTATAACTTAACTTGTCTTCCGTAAATTCAGAAAAGGACGCACCTCTACGTTCTCCGGTCTCTTCCCATCATATAACAATTGCACATACTGTTCCGCTTCTTCATCGGAGACATCTTCCTGATCCGTAAATACTATCATTATTAGTTCAATTTCACTTTGTTCCGGCCGCTTTCTAATTATGTTCAGAGAATGGAAATACATCTCGCTGTAATCATCTTTCCAGGTGCCGTCTTCCGAATCGTTTTCAAACATGAAATAATCCGTTCCATCAAATTCTATATAACTTAAACTCCATAGTTGACTCGCTGTAACCAATTCCTCACTCACTAAATGGTGTACAATCACTAATTGCGCCGGTTGATTCTCTGATGTCTGCTCATAAAATTCGTCCAGCAATTCTGCTCCGCTACATTCCCTTGACTGCCAATCCAAGACATACACCGGATAATCTTTGAGTTCATCTATATTTAACGGAAGGACGGATAATTCCTGTCTGATTACTTCCGGATCGGTTTTCCCTTTTAAATTTTCCAAACTGAAATCTTCCAATAAATCAACCGGTTCAGTCTCTTCATTTGATACAGCTGTAGTCGTTATGGTATTAGGTGTCATCTCCTCGGTAACTTCTGAAGTATTCTGTTCTGTATCATTCTGTTCCGGTCTATTCTGCCCACAGCTTACCATGCTTAACATAATTATTAATAATGCCACACACCTCATCTTTGCTTTGTACATACTTTTTCTGAATCCTCCTCCCACAAGATTTTTCAAAAGCCTTTTACACAATCGATCATCCTTCTCTGCCATGAAATCCGGCATCTTTTTTCAGAAGCAAGCGGTCGATCACCTCTCCGTTATTTTTATTCAAATACTCTTCTAAGTGCTGCAACAACCTCTTGATTCTCAATCCCATAATTTTTCAAGGAATTCTCATCAAACGGCTCTTGCTCCAACAATTTTATGAAAGTGTCTATATCCGATTTCACTGTTGCAGGAAGATTTGCTGTGTTCTCCAGCATAAGTTCTGTTACAATTCTAAGAATATCTTTTTTGTGCTTTTTGATATCATCGGAATCTACTGTTTCACCGCTTTCTTTCCTCTGTCTCAAATCAAGGTATGCTTTCGCCTTGAACAAAATCAAACACTCCGGTCGGAGAACGGAAAGACCTATTACATTGACTTTTCCTTCTAACAACACCTTGTAATAATCGTCATTAAGCAGAATTGCTGACAGACTTGATACCGTATCATCAATGTGTATGGGGGTGATTCCAGTCATCTCTCGTAATTCAAAATCATTTCTGCAAAATAATTCAAGCATTTTAGGAAAAGATTCATCCTCTGGCTTGTCAAATCTATAGAACTGCGGTTTTTCTCCATTGGTTGCCTTATTTCTGTACTTTCCATCTTGAACAAAATTCCAAAATTTTTCTCCAAACTCAGGAGTCAATGCCTCTACGATCAAAACAATGTCAAGATCTCTTGTTGCTCTAAACGCTGTCTCGCTGTTTTCAAATACAATGTCACAGGCTGCACCGCCTATAAGTACATATTGGTTCTCATATCCCTGAAAGTATCTTCTAAAAGTATCCAGTCCTTTTACCATACGTATTCCTCCAGCATCCTCTTTATAGAAATACCAATTCTTTCATCCTGTTTCTCACTCTCTGTAAGCGACAATGTCACACTCAATGGATCTTCCAGTTTCTTATTCTTAAAATCAATAAAGTATCCCAGTTCCAGAACAACGCATCCTATTTCTTCCCCAGAATGCACCTGCTTCATTTTTCTAATTCCGGATTCTGTTATTTCTTTTTTGGTAATTGCATAAGTCGGATATTCATTATCCGAAAGTAATGAGTACTCACATAGTGCAGTGATTCCTGCCTTTTTTTCCAATTGAATATCCTCTTTTAGCTCATACCTTGCAATCACAGGGTTTCTCAATATGACCCGTACATCATTCCACAGTTTCTGAATATCCGCTGGAACAGTTATCACCCTGGATTTACCCTTCATACCCAAAATATCCACATTCAGATACTCAATTTCATCAAAGCACCTGTTGGCAGACATTTTCGTAACGCCTAGTCTTATTGCAGCTTTTGATGCAGTAACATTTTCCCATTTTTCATATATTGCAACCAATATAACTTTTTGTGTTAAAAATGAAATTAAATGAACCGGAGAAATTTTCCTTTCATTCTCATTGGACAGCAAATATCCGATAAAAGGCAAATACACCTGCTTATCTTTCAGTACAAAGGGAATTCCCTCTTCCAATAATTTTTCTTTAATATAAAATGATGTAGAATCAAAAAAAATGGCGCAATTAAGACCTGCTGCCTTTTCAATTTTAATCCAATCCTTTCTAAGCGCTGCCAAGCCAACATCTGCCTTGGGTTGAATTGCTATCCATGGTGAACCGTTTGTTTCAACCTTATAAAAAGTGTATCTTCCACGAAAGGCCAGGGGCAGCTTCTCATTCAAATATTCAGTTTCATCTATCATCACATTTTGACGCAATGTTTTTTCTAAAAAGCTCTTCATATAGTCACCATTTTTAAAAACGTAACTCTTTTTATGTTACATTTTTAAAATAGCATATTTTTAATACACATTCAATATTTAATGATAAGATAGTCGGCCGATATCAATTATTTTGATATTTTCAATTTAAAATACCTCGATCTCGTAATCGTAGCTATAGGTGTGCACATACAACCGATCATCCTTCTCTGCCATGAGGTCAGGCATCTTTTTCAGAGGCAGGCGATCAATCACCTCTCCGGTATTTTTATCCAGCTGATAGAGGTAGTCATCCTCTGCGGTAAAGCCATAGCCGCAGAAGATCACATCTCCTCTTACAAGGAAGTTCATGCTGTTGTAGGTCTGATCGGCGCTCCGCCACAGCAGTTTCTCATTTTCCAGATCATAGGCAAACATAAAACAGGTGTCCGGCTGGGCATAGCCGTTCATCACCGAAGCCCCATAGAAGATCCCGTTCTCAAGGCGGGCATTGTTGCCGTTGACGTACCATTTGTCTGTGGGGTATTCCAGTACATACAGGCAGTTCTCGCCGTCAAAAATACTGAGTTTCCCATCGTCCCACTGGTAGGTGTAGTTCTCGTCATAGAAGCAGTCCCAGTTTTCTCCAATCATGGGAAGGGAAACATCTTCCGATGCATTGTACCATTCATCCGCAAAAGTAATATTGTTATACGTCTCAGAAAGGACTTCCAGGGAATAGGGCTGCGCCGCAGTTCCTTCCGGGTGAAATTCCGATACTCCGGTGAAATCTATCGTAATTTCTTTCGGTGCAATGGGTGTTTCTAGGGATTCGGACTCGGTGAGAGCTCCGGAGGTCTCTTCCTCATCTATTTCAGTGTCTATATTGGAAGTATTTGTGGTTTGGCTCTCTGCTTCGCTGTTCTGTGTTGCATTGGTCTCCCGGGCGCCACATGCCGTTAACAGGCAGGCGGACAGTGCGAATGATGCTAATCTATATTGCTTTTTCATGATAATCTCCCTTACTGCTTAAAATTTTCACGCATTTCTTACTTAAAATCCGTAACTCTTTTTATATTACGAATTTAAAATATCATATTTTTGTCGCACTTTCATTAACTGTTTTCAATAATTTCATATTAAAATAAGCAATTCCATTATTCTTCTCTGCTAAATCTTTCTGTTAATCAATCGTTTTCATTCCAATCAGCAATGTCCCAGTCGAACTATCGAAATTATCACCGCTGTAAAAACATTCTGCGACCTGCTCATATGTAATATTCTGGTCATTCGTAAGGACGATAAATTGGGTACTGTTCGCTGCATCGGGTTTCTTTCCGGTCAAAACAATATAATGCCTAAAAAGCATATCTCCATCGACAACATAGCTTCCTCCGGCGGTTTTTTCATACTTCACACCCATGTTTTCATCTTCTTTTGAAATCTGGGGTGCTATTTGACTTTGCGAATCATTATTATGTTGCAGCTCTTGTGCATTGCCACTGCTTTGTACAAATGTTATGGCACTGCCATTTGTTTCATAGGATCGAATGATCTTTATGTTCTCATCTGTCATCTCGGTCAGTTCTATCTCCAATCTCAATGGATTTTCCCTAATGGCGGAGGTAACTACAAATGGTAATTTCCCAGCAACCATATCTGCCGAAATTTTTTCCTGCAATGTTTCTACATATGCCGCTGATGGTGTTCCATCTGAATTCCTTGCATCTAGAATTGTGTTTGTACCGGTCATATTGGGTTCTGCAAATATGATATCATCACTGTTCCGACCGGTAGTGATCTGTCCGTTTTGCACCCAGATTTTACGAATATCCTGTGCGAAGCTTCCCACTTCCTGTAATTCGCCGTTCCGGTACCGGAACAGAAAGCTCTCGTACTGCCCCTGCTCATCTTTTCTGGTGAGGGTTAACAATATCTGTCTGCCGTCAGGGCTGAAGGCATAGATGCTGTTCCCCAGATTCTGTGCCGTTCGCATCTCGCCGCCGGTCGTGTTGACCGTAAAAGCATACTGATCCAGCGGAGAATGATCCGGCGCATTCTGTGCCTGCGCCATTCTGGAACGAAGCGTGATCCGGTCTGCTGTTCCGTCTCCGTCCAGATCAAGCAGAGCATAGGTCTCCTGTGCCGCGCGCTCGGACACATCATAGACAACTCCTACTTTTTTCAGGATTTTCTGCCTCTGTGCAGCCGCATAGGCATCGGTCTCTTCTGCGGTCAGCTCCGCTGCTGTTTTCCCGTTCCACACCGGCCTTGCAGACAGGATCGGCAGCTTCAGCTGTTCGCTGCCATCACTGTTTTCGAAGATCCAGTAACCGTCCTCTGCACGAAACAAAGCCTTGTCAAAATCCTGTGCCGCCGAAGGTAGTTTCCAGTCTGAAGTTCCATTTTCTCCGGATTGTTCCGAAGTATCATATTCTCTGATCGTGTCGATCCAGATTTCCAAATCGCCATCCTGATAGTCAGAGGATGCCAGGTAGTACAAGCGCACGCTCTCTATCTCATCCCGGTAACAATCTAAATAGTCACACTGATCCGAAGTATCGAAGAATCTCCGATCCTGATATACGCATGACCAGTGGGACGCCGCATATCCCGGTGCAATATACCCCGGTACGACACAATCCAGTCCGGCATCCGCCCCGGTTGCCACATAGATGCCGTAACTGGACACCTGATAAGTAGCATATTGATCTCTAAAAGATCCCTGAGATACCTGCGTATAATCCCCGGGATGGGCTCCCGCCAAAGGATCCTCTTCCACACCCTGCGGTCCATATTCCGCATAGACGATTCGCACCTGATTCTCTCCATCCAGTGGGCCATAAGAATGCCGTCCTTTACTATCTATGTCTCCCAGGGAGAGCAGCCAGATCTGACTGCTCTCCTCGGCGAATATCATGGGAATATCGATATCGGATCCATCAGTGAAAATATAATGTACGTTTGCCACAGAGCCTTCGCCGGGTCTTGTGGAATCCTTTTGGAAAAATAAATACTGCCTCCCGGCTTCATAGAGCAGTTCCGTCATTTCCCCGCTGCCACCCTGCAGATTCAGCAACGTTTCCGCAGCCTTCACCGGATCCTTGTAGGTCTCATGGGCAACGGCATCTCCGTCTAAAATCCGCTGATGCAGTTTCCGCGCCGCGACACCATCGTAGCCAAGATACTGGATGCCGTCCTGTCCGGCAAAAGACCGGGTATCCTCCAAGGCAGACACATCAAACAGGCCACTGAACTCTTCCCTGCTGTGGATACCCTGCTCAAATACCGTCAGCCATTCCGTTTTGGCAGCCTCATAGTCCACTTCACCCGCCGTTAAATCCCCTTCCGCTGTTTCATCCGACGTTCCTGTCATGTCTGTCGCTTCTGTCGCATCCGCCCCAGTCTCCGTATCATTATCCGCATTTACTGCATCTGTTCCACCGCCAGGGTTGCTACACAGGCATACCACCAATATCACAAGCACCGCTGCCGCGCCAATCATGACCCAGAATGGCGACCTGCGATAATCCAGTACATGACGAATACGATTCTTCACATGGTCTTCGCCAAAAGATAAAAGTGCGCAGATGGAACCGCCCCGATAGCGTTTCCATTCCCCACCGGAAGCCTCTTCCAACAATGTATAGGAATAAATTTTCTTGCTCTCTTCACCGAGAAGCTTCACAACTTTTTCATCACAGGACATCTCGCAGTCCATATTCATCAGATAAAATGCCAGCCACACCAGCGGATTGAACCAGTGGACGCAGCAGATCACCAACGCCGCAGGCTTAAACAGATAGTCCCTGCGCTGTAAGTGCACCCGTTCATGACACAGAACAACTTTTCTGCTCTCAGGATCTAAGCCCGAAGACAGATAGATTACCGGATGGATCAGCCCCATGACGAAAGACAGATGCCCACCGTCGATCTCGCAGATCCCAGGTTCCACCTGCCTGACACTTTTGTCAGATCTACGAATCCGATGACGCATGCGCAGATAAGAATAAGCATGATATCCTAGGAAGCCAAGCATTCCTGCCAACCATACCATGGATAATACACGGAACCACACCGGGTATGTCCATGCGCGGGCGTCAGTACCCGTTCCGGCAGATGTTCCCGAAATCACTGCATCTGTTCCACTGGCTGCCACCCCTGCAACCGTAGCTCCACTTTCTGTTCTCGCAGTTCCCAGGGAAAAATCCTGCGTGCTGTCAGCGTTCATGACAGTATTGTCATTTCCACCAGCCATTGTTTTTTCTGCCGTCTGGCTGTCCGGTACTTCCTCTGCATCGTACTCCCGCCGCAGGACATCTCCGTTATTCTTCATAGTGTTGCCCTCGGTAAGATCACGATGATCCGCACCCGTTGTCTGCTGCCCTGACATCATCTCAGTCCCCACTGACAACAATCTCTCCGGAATCAGGCTGATTCCCGTCTCCGGCAACACCGGGCAGCACAGCCGCACAAACACGATTCCCCATAACAGATAGGAGCACCATTTTGGTGCTTTTTGCAACAAAAGTCTGGCGAGGATCACCAGCAGCACACAGTATCCTCCCACCAGACTTAAGTTCCATACACCGTCAAATATTCTGTAGATATTCTCACCCATAAGCCCCTCCTGTCCTGCCCCCCGGCAAGGCATAGTCGATGTTTTATAGACTCTTTATAATTATAGTCTACATTCTACCGACCCATCTGTCAAGTAAGAAATCTGATTCTGTTGTCCCTCTTCTTCCGGATTCCAGTCACTTACTGTCAGCTCCGGCTCTTCTTCCGAGCGCAATACCTCCGCATGCATTTCAAAATCCAGCACGCAGTCTCTATGGATTTCCTCTGTCTCCCCGGTAGTCATGGAAGTGCCGGTCCCCCGGAACGAGATCACTGTCTTTCCATCTCCTATGGTCACATCCGAAGTGACATATAACGGTTTCTGATACTGTTCACTGATCCACACAAAAACCTCATTGGTTGCTTCCCAATACTGCCGCAGTTCCTCACCATACTGCTTCGCATACCCCTGTCCGATGTGGGATCTGCTGCGAATGGAGCAGATTTCCGCCCCTCTCTTTCCCGTGCTTACTTCTGCAACGCTTCCATCAGACGCTCCTGCCAGTCATAGAAAGCCTGGCCGTCCACCAGGCAGCGTTCGTCCTCACCTATCCATAATCCCTGTTCTTCCGACGCGTAGCGAAAGGTCCTTGTCTCACCGTCTGCATAGACAAACTGAAAATATCCCACACCTTCCACCATCTCTTCCGGCGGGATCGGATCTGACGTCACTTTTCCGGAAAGCTGTATAAATTCCTGCCACAGCTGCTCTACGGTATCGACATCTTCCACATAATCGTAATCCTCCGTGTAGAAGCTGCAACCGATCTTCTGCGGGCACTCCTCCGGCAAAAAAGCCGCGCAGAATGCTGTCTTTGCTTCATTCTCCAGCATTCCCGGATACCATATATCCGCTATGGCATAGGCTTCTTCCGGTGTTGCCGCCGGATATAAAACATAGCTGGCGGGATTCTCTACGGATATCATCCCTTTTTCCACATTCTGTACCGCCTGATAAATCGCTACGGTGGTCTGGGCATCCGGGGTTCCGATCCAGCCAGCCCCTCTTCCCTCCTTCAGAAATCCTCTGCTTGCTCCATAGGTAAAGAAATAATTCTGCGGTTCCTCTCCCTCTCCAACGAAAGATATCTGCCCATGGAAAGTGCTGCCGTGGATCCAGAGCAGTACCCGGTAATAATAGGTTCCGTTGACGCTCACTTGTACCTCTTCCTGCTTTCCGAAAGCGTTCTCCTTCGGCATCTGTATCCCCGGCACCGTGAAATCCACCGTTTTGCGGAATTCGATGAGATTCAGCAGAAGTACCACTACCACCAATACGATTGCACTGAGAAAAATGGTTGCTTTTATGTTAATCTTCTTCATAAGCCCCTCCTTTGTTTCCCTTCTATCTATATTGACGACTTTTATACTCCGTTTGTTACAAACAGCATAACAAAATTTCACCCCTGAATCTACTTTTTTCACCCAAGCGACCGCTTTCTGTTATTTCTGGTCTTTTTATAACATAACCACTGTAAATGCACAATTGAGCAGATGGAAACTTAACAGTCTGGAACTATAAAACTGGCGGCATCGGCTTCCCGGTGTCGCCAGTTTATTGTCACTCTATTTTACGAGTGGCTCATAATAGAGCACTGTCTTCACAGGATCTTTTCCGCTGATCTCCACGCCGTCCGCCGTCGTTCCCTGGAAACCGTCGGATGCGCCGATATAGAGAATGCGACCGTCCGGTACGAGGACCGCACAGGTACCTTCCGTACCGCAGGGCATCTCCCAGTTCTCCTGCACTCTGGTGAATTCCGTCTCACCCAGGCGATAGGTGTCCACGCCGTTGTATCCCCATAGGATAAAATCTGCCGTCTCACTCACACCTGCTGCCACCATTTTCCACGGGTAGATCGTATCGGCACTGCAAACAACATTCTCACCTCCAGCCACCGGAACAAACCTGAGGCTTTCCGAATCTACTGACACTAATGTCATAGCTATATTCCCTGCTGTCGTATCGCCCACTGCCTGTGCAGCCGCATAGACTTTGCCGTCCTTGCCCTGTCCTAATGCTCCGGCACCTTGTACGGCATAGCTGTTGTCATCCGCCACGTTTCCGATCAGTTCTCCTTCCGCAGAATAGATCCGCACATAACTGCCGTCCTCCTGCATCCGCATCCGCACATATAATCTGCCTTGGGCATCTGTTGCCATACTATCAACGATATTCCATTCCCGCTCTCCTACGGTAAAACTGTTCAGAAGCGTTCCCTCCGGGCTGATATGATAGATTACAGGCAGCCAGCCGTGCTCCGCTCCCGGTACAGCCAGTCCCTTCAGTCCCGCATAGATGCTGCCGTCCGGTGCCGTGCACAGACTGTAGACCTCTCCATTTTCTGCAAAATCTTCAAAAAACGTCTCTGGCGTTCCGCTGCCGTAAGGCAGATATTCCACTCTCGCCTGTCCGTCCGTAGTGAAACCGCCCACATACAGACCGTTCTCTGCCACTGCCGCACAACGGATACTTACGTCTCCCTCATAAGCAATCTGCCATTCCTGTGTTGCCGTGTCGGCGCCGAGAACCGTACCACTCGTTCCCTGCTGTGCTGTATGTCCCTGTTGCGCAGCATCCTTTTCCGGCTCTGTCTTCACATATTCATAAGAACCTGCTTCAATCTCCTCGCTGATCTTCGCCAGGCTGTATTCTCTCTTTTCCTTAAAATCGATCAGCTCCAGCAGTTGCTCATCCGTAAGCTCCTTCTCCGGCAGAAAAAAGGTACTCCGCTCCGCATAAAAAGCCACGCCTTTCTTGTATTTCTCGGGGCTGTCAATCAGCGTAAGCTCCTTCTTCGGAAAATACCCCTGCTCCAGGTATGCCTGCCTAAGTTCCTCCAGTCTCGCCGTCTCGCTCTCTGTCATTGGTCTGCTGTAAGTATCCGCAGAGACATTTGCCTCCTGCAACTGGGCAAAATACTCCTCCAGTTTTTCATGATTCATGTTTTCCATCCGCGCCTGATACATTCCGGATGCCGCCACCGTAGCCGAAGCCAGCACCAGACAGGCTGCCGCCAGGATCGCCGCCCGCCGGAAGCTGTAATGGTGTCTGCTGCCTCTGCCGTTTTTCTCCAGATGCTGTAAAATATCATCCACCCTCGCATCCAGATCTTCCGATACCGCCATCTGTTCCTGTTCTGCCATTTTATATAATTTTCTATCTAAAAAATCGCTTTGCATCTCCTGCTCCTTTCCGCTGCTACAACATTGCCCGCAGCTGCTCTTTCGCCCGATGCAGACGGGATTTCACTGTGCCCTGCCTACATTCCAGGATCCTGCTGATCTCCGGGATTGTGCACCTCTCATAGTAAAACAGAACGATTACATCCCGATACCCGCCGTCCAACTGCATCACCGCATCCCACAACTCATGATGCTCATCGTAGAATTCCGGAGACAGGTTCTCTTCCCATTCCACCGGACTGGTGCGCTTGTTCTGCCTATAGATTTTTTTCGCCTCGTTGGCTGCAATCTGCAGGATCCAGTTACGAAAACTGTCTGCTTTTTTCAATGTGTCTAATTTCTCATAAGCATGCACGATAGCCTCACTAACCGCGTCCTCCGCATCCGCACTGTTTTGCAGAATCGAATACGCCAGTCGGTACATGGGAAGCGTGTCACTCTTCACATGTTGCACAAACTCTTCTTTTGTCATGACTGCCAAGGTAACACCTCCTTCTTATCGCCGGCTTCACTATATATGAGTCGCAAGTGGATAAAAAGGTTCCAAAAAAATTAAGACACCGGATGAATCCAGTGCCTTTTGACTTCAAGTATGCATTAGAAATAAAAGTTAATTGCCTTTTTCCCTTTGCGGTGATTTTGAACTCTTTATTTTTTCCCAAAGCTTCTGTTTTTCCTTATTTAGTTCGGAAACAGACATCTTTTTGTATTTCTTTGGTATTATCAATACATCATTTTCATACGCAGTCATCCTCTGTTACCTCCTTAAAATAAATGGAAAATTATATCCTGATTTTCATGTCTTTTAATGTATGAAAATCGGGATACCCTAAGTTCCTCAGAATACTACTTTATAACGAAATATCGATCACCGGAGCAGGTACGGTTGGGACACCGATTCCAGCGGCATCGGCGGAAAAAAATGTTCCGGAGGATCCGGCAGATAAGCTCATGCCGCCTCCGGAGGGAATGACGGGATTGTCCTTCATTTTCTCCAGACGGTCAAACACTGCCTTGAGGTATTCCGCATCTGCCTTGACGATTTCTTTCATCTCTTTGTTGCGGTGTTTGATCTTCATCATCTTAAGGTCTGCAGGATCGATGTCCTTCTTCACAGAGAGCATGGTATCGGATAACTCATCCATTCCCATCTCATCCATTATGTCCCGCATACTGTCAGACAGTTCCTGTATCATCTCGGAAGTAAAATCGCTCATTTCCACCATAAAGTCACTGGTCTGTAGCAAAAACTGATCCAGCTGGGGATAATCATATTGTTCCAGATCCATATCAGTCTGTGCATCCAAAGCCTCACAGGGCAATTCCTCTTTGGCTTCCGGGTCCGTATTCTGATCCGTCTCTGAAGTTCTCTCTTCTTCGTCCGTGCAGACTTTTTCACCCTGCCAGATTCCGCCGGCTGCCTTCGCCAGTTCCTCTTCTTCCAGATGCTTTGCCTTTTTCTTCGCCACACGCTCCATGGCTTTTGCATGATCGATTGCTGCCTGGATCTCGTCGTCATCGTAATTACCGCTCTGCTTCTGCCGTTTCAGGCGCAGGACTTCTCTCCGCGCCTGCCCGGCTGCCTGCTTTGCCGCCTGGGACGTCTTGCTCCGCAGTATTTTGGATGAAATATTTTTAAACTGATATTTCAGTTTTTTCAGAGCCAGCGTCGTGTTTTTCGTCTGCTGCCTCTGATTGCGCAAAGCTTCACTGTAGCTCAGCGTGCTGGTAACGATAGACTTCTGTCCCAGGCTGTTTGCTGCCTGCGTCTGCGTACTCCGGCTGTCCCGGGCAAGCATCCGTTTAATATCACTGACCGAATTTTTCGAAGCAGTCGTGTTATTCTGCTGCCCAAAAATGCCGTTTGCACTGCTCTGGTTCGTCCTACTCCCGAAGGTGATCTGCGTCGTTCCCCGGCTGTTCGAGCGCACGAACGTTCCTCCATATTTCCCCATAGAAACCATACAATATCACCTTACCCTCTGAAATCGATGTTCTGACCCACCTGACGTTCACTCTTGGTCTGCACCTCGTCACTCCGTGTGTTGAAATTGTAGGTATCTATCCTGGAAAGCAGCTCCTCGATGGAATTGGCGGTAATGGTTACCGTCTCTTCCGTATCATCACTCTCTGCCCGCTTCTCCTTTAACTGCTCTTCTTTTTCTTTCTTTGCAGCCTTCTTCTCCGCAGCCTTTTTCTCTGTTTTCTTCTGCTCAGCCTTTTTCTCGATCCGGGCCTTCTGCTCGGCGCTGGATTTCTTCAATACAGCGAAAAATGACAGTGTTCCTCCATCATTTACCTGCATTCCAAAGCCCTTGACATTCGCACCGGAACTCTGCAGGCTAGTCTTTAACTGCTGTATCTGTGCAGCGGCACCACTCAGGATTCCCTCATACTGTTTACGGAATTTCTCATCCGTCGCCATCTGTTCGATCTTGTCTTCATCAATGAGAACAACCGTCTTATAGCCGTTGGCATATTTTGCAGCATTGGCTTTTGCATTCTCCTTCTGATCTCTGCTGACCAGAATAAAATCATAATTTCCGTACTTCTTCTTCAGCTGCTCATAGTATTTCGCAGCCTTCTCCGACAACTCCGGCTGACCGATGGTCCTGCCGTAATTCCCAGTCGTTCCCTTCGTCTGTTTCGCTTCAGAAGTGCCGACCGTGCCTGCAGCACTCGTCGTATCCTTCATTGTCTTGTTCTTGGTATTCTTGCTGTAATTACTCTGCGCAGCATATGCACCGATGCTGCTTACCCCTATCTCTGTCATACTTATCTCCTCCTTGAAAATAGATGCCAAATCCGTTTGTTTACCTGGTTATTCTAATGAGAATATCGGACACTTTCTCCGACTTTTTTATACACATCAAAAGAAAACAGGCAAAATGTGCAAAAAAACCGCCTTTCTGCATCCTTTGTGGATCAGAAAAACGGTTTTCCTATAAACTTTATTCTAAATTACTATTGATTCAAATTGTTGATCGTATGAGATAACTGTCCGAGAATCTTCTTGATCGCTTCACTGGAGGCTGCCATATCTCTCGCCAGCTTCTGGACCTCCGTTGCTACCACCGCAAATCCCTTGCCCTGATCTCCGGCTCTTGCTGCCTCAATCGAAGCATTCAGTGCCAAAATCTGCTGTCTCTTACTATAACCATCGATTTCCTTGGTCTTGTCCGTTGCTTCCTCGATCTGTTCCGCTGCTTTCGCAATGCCACCCTTCAGCTCACCTACCAGATTCTCGTTTTTCCAGTTGGCGTAGCTGGCTCTCACGAACATGTTGATCACATCTCCCAGCAGATTTGCAGATGCATCTATCTGCTCCTTAGTCTTCACATTTACCTTTTTCAGGGCCTTAATATATTTATCCTCGTCAATACCCAGCTCTCTCGCTGTCTGACGGAACTTCTCCTCATCCGGATTCTCCGGCAGCACCTGTCCTCCGATAATACTGCCCAGCACGGTTCCATCCTCCAGTGTGATCGGAATACCAAAATCCACAAGTCCCGCATGGCAGGGATACACACCATGGCCTTCTCTGTCACACTGCTCGCAGCGCTTTTTTCCCTCTGCGCTTCCTCTCGTCAGATCAATACAGAACTCCGTAAAATTATAACAGTCACTGATGTATTTTCCGTCTGCATCCACAGCCACGGTTGCCAGTCCCGTGCTGTTTGCCCAGTTCTTCATAATCTGCTCGAATTTGTTCATGTCACAAAAATCCTGAATCTTCATATAACTTCCTACTTTCCCGGTCATCTTAACCGTTGAACGCATAAAGCCGGTAATTTTTGATCCCGGCATCATCTTACATTTACATAAAAATTATACCACAAATTGCAATATTTTTCGATATTTTCACCATTTTTACCGATATTTTAACAACATTTTCTATCTATGCTTTCTTCCTGCTTTCTTCCCTCCAAACGCTCTAAAATAGATGCAATGCGATGCCATCTATAGTATAATTATCTGGATGCAGATATGAGTGCTGATCGTGGAAAAGGGAGGTGCCGTTAATTGAAGAAAACGAAGATATTCTTAAGAAAAATATATGTTCTCGTTCTGATATTATCTGCCGCCCTGCTCAGTGCCTGCTCCGCTGGTCCTTCCGATGAAGCAGAAAAATACGTTGTCCTGATCGGCGAAGATTCTGAAATCATAGAAAAGCTTTCTGACATTGATCTGCTTGTCATAGATGCGGAATATTTTTCCCAAAATGACATTGCCCGTTTAAGAGAAAATGGTATCCGCGAAATCTACTCCTATATCAATATCGGATCGATCGAGAGCTTCCGGTCCTATGATACAGACTTTGAGAAATATACTCTGGGTGCCTATGAGAATTGGCCGGAGGAAAAATGGATCGATGTCTCAGCTCCGGAATGGCAGGCATGTACAGCTTCCAGAGTAGACGCCCTGGTACAGAAGGGTGTGGACGGCTTTTTTGTCGATAACACGGATGTATACTATAACTATCCGCAGGAATCCATCTATGACGGAATCCTTACGATTCTGGACTATATGAACCATACAGGCAGAAAGATCATACTCAACGGTGGGGACTGTTTTGTAAAAAAATATCTTACAACTGAAAAAAATGTTCTCATCGATGGGGTAAACCAGGAGAACGTTTTTACTGCGTATGATTTTTCAAAGGATATCTATACTAAAAATGATCAAAGCACGCGTGAATACTATACTGAGTATCTGGATCTGGCTATGTCACACGGCTGTACCGCTTACACCCTGGAATACGCAATGGATCCCACCATCCGCAGGCAGGCAGCCGCCTACGCCGGGAAGCATGGGTACATCTGCTATATTTCTGATAATATCGGGTTATGTCTGGGAAGATAACATATTCCTCTCAAGCGCCATCACAGAAATGTTGTCGCACAGGTATCCAGATGCTTATTTTTCACACTATCATTATCACTTAGACACTCATCACAATAATAATAGATATTGTATCCCCCCTTCCCTCGTGTGTCCTCTGTCACCGAGAAATATCCGGCCTGCATTTTGGCTGTCGATCCGTTCAGAAAATGAATTTCACGCTGCTTCAGCGAATCCGGTCTATCCGAAGACATGCTATATATCGCCGGGTTATACTTTCCTGTAGTAATATAATCCAGCTGGATCTCCGTAAAATAGTTCTTCAGATTCGCCTGGTCTGCAGCGACCTTTGCCTTATGTATATAAGATAGATACTGCGGTGCCAATACTCCCACCAGCACTGCCATGATAGCTATTACAATGATCAGCTCTACTAATGAAAATCCCCCGTTTCCCCTCTTTCCTGTTGATTTTTTCATGACTTTTCTCTCCATTAGATTACAATACATCCCGCAGGCATCGGGCCTGCGTATAAGAAAGACCCGCATGGTCTTCCCAGGCAGGTCTTTCTTCCAGTCATATATTCAGTTTTATCAGTGCTTTATTATTCGCAAAGCTTGGAAAATGCATCCGCTACGAACTGAACCTTAGGTCCGATGATTACCTGAACGGAGGTCTTACCGGGTTTCATGACACCGGCTACGCCTGCAGATTTGATCACCTTATCATTCACTGCGGTAATGTCTTTTACTTCCAGTCTCAGTCTTGTAATGCAGTTGTCAATGCTTGCAATGTTGTCCTTGCCGCCGCAGCCTTCCAGAATGGTTGCTGCGATTGCTGCGAAATCATCATTTGCCAGCTCGATCTTCTTCTCTGCTTCTACATCATCATCTTCTCTACCGGGGGTCTTCAGATCCCATTTCTTGATAGCGAAGAGGAATACGAAGTAGAATACAACAAATGCTGCGATACCCAGAGGGATGATCAGCCAGATTCTGGCCGCTGCAGGCAGGCGGGATGAGAACAGCAGATCCATCGCACCTGCGGAGAAGCTGAAGCCTGCACGGAAGCCAAGAGCAACAGTGATCATGGTGAAGATGCCGTACAGTGCTGCGTAGATCACATACAGTCCGGGAGCTAAGAACATGAATGCAAACTCAAAGGGCTCGGTAACGCCGCAGATGAAGGAACAGATTGCTGCGGAAGCTACCAGACCGATCGCTGCCTTTTTCTTGGCGGGCTTTGCACATTTTACCATTGCCAGAGCCGCACCGGGGACACCGAACATCATACAAGGGAAGAAGCCGGACATATACATTCCAAGGCTCCAGGATACATCAGCGCTTGTCTCACCTTTCCAGAAGTGCTGCAGATCTCCCAGTCCGATGGTATCGAACCAGAATACGTTGTTCAGTGCGTGATGTAATCCGGTAGGGATCAGCAGACGGTTCAGGAAAGCATAAATGCCGGCACCGACTACATCCAGACTTACGATAGCTTCACCGAGAGCTACCAGACCGCCGAACAGTAAAGGCCATACGAACAGCAGTACAACAGATGCCAGAATAGATACCACACCTGCTACGATAGCTACGCAGCGCTTACCACTGAAGAAGGACAGCCAGTCAGGAAGCTTGGTATCCTTGAACTTGTTGTAGCACATGGAACCGATAATACCGGCAATAATACCGATAAAGGGATTCGCAATCTTATCGAATGCCAGTGTCTTGGTAGCATCCTCAGCGATGGAGGGCATAATGGTCGTAACAAATCCGGTAGACAGAAGTGTTGTGAGCATCAGCCAGGAAGCCAGAGCTGCAATGGCTCCGGTACCGTCATTTTTCTCTGACATACCGACACCTACACCGATTGCAAACAGGATCGCCATGTTGTCGATCAGAGCACCACCAGCTTTTACGAGGAACAGACCGATCAGATTTCTTACACCCTCGATCGCACCACCCTGCATTGTTGCCGGGCACAACCAGTAACCAATACCCATGAGGATACCGCAGATCGGCAGAACCGCTACGGGAAGCATTAACGCTTTACCCAGTTTTTGAAGAAACTTCATACATTTCTCCTCCTTTACATTATACTAAACCGGAACAGTTCCGGTCAGTTTCATTAGTTGATACGGACGTACCGCTCTTAAGAGATCTGGAGCACGTCCTCGCCGGGAGATACCTCTCCCTCTTTCAGAATACTGATCTTGTTATATTCATCAGTATTGCAGACCAGTACCGGAGTGATGATATGCAGTCCGGCTTCCTGAATCTTCTCCAGATCCGCATCCAGCAGAAGATCGCCCTTTTTGACATGGTCTCCGGCAGCAACATGTGCCGTGAAGGGGGCTCCCTTGAGTGTCACGGTGTCCAGTCCGATGTGGATCAGAAGCTCCGCTCCCTGATCCGTTGTCATGGTAATCGCATGGAGCGTATCAAATACCACGGTCACCTCTCCGTCTGCGGGAGCATATATTTTCCCCTCAGAGGGGATCACTGCAAATCCGTCTCCAAGTATCTTCTCGGAAAATGTAGGATCCGGCACCTCCGTAAGAGCAACTGCCTTCCCCTTACAGGGAGATCCGATACAATTTCCTTTTCGCTTACCTTTCAAAAAATCTAACATGTGAACTCCTTTCCGTCGATATATACCGCTGCAATGTTCAGTTCCTGATCCAGGAGTACGAAATCTGCCCTCTTACCAACGGATATACTGCCCACTTCATTGAAAATGCCGATCTCCTTCGCCGGATTCTCCGTGGCACACATCACTGCCGTCTCTAACGGCAGACCGACTGTTTTTACTACAAACCGCATACAATCCATCAGATTCGTCGCAGATCCAGCGATCGTGCCGTCATGCAGGGTAGCCAGATTGCCTCTGACAGTAACCGGCTGTCCTCCCAGCGTATATTCACCATCCTCCAGTCCCGTTGCACGCATACTGTCACTGATCAGGATCATGCGGTCAGCGCCAAACATCGCAAACGTTGCACGGATCACTGACGGATGAATGTGTACACCATCACAGATCAGCTCCGGATGACATTTCTCTGAATCTCTCACTGCTCCAATCACGCCGGGCTCCCTGTGGTTCAGCGGCGGCATTGCATTATACAAATGTGTCGCATGAGATGCTCCACGTTCAATGGCTTCCCTTGCTGTATCATAACCGGAAGCTGTATGCGCCAGTGAAATGACCACTTCTCCTTTGGCTCTGTCGATAAATTCCATCGCTCCCGGCTCCTCCGGTGCGATATCTACCAGCTTGATCAGCCCGTTCGCCGCTTTCTGCAGCTGACTGAAATATTCATAATCGCAGTGCATGATATTTTCCGCCGCCTGAGCACCCTTTTTCGCCGGACTGATAAAGGGTCCTTCCATATTGATGCCCACCAGGTGGGATCCACCGGAATACTCATAGCTGCCGGCATTTTTCATGACCTCCAGCAGTTCATCCTTAGGGATCGTCATGGTAGCCGGGCAGACACTTGTCACACCGACAGATGCTTCATATGATGTGATGACATCCAGTGCTTCCTTCGTACCGTCACACATATCTGCGCCCTTACAACCATGGAAATGAATATCCACCAGTCCCGGTATCAGATACATGCCTTTGGCATCCACAACAGCTTCCTCACCTGCCGGATCCCCGGTGCAGCTTACGAACCTGCCGTTCTCCACGGCTGCATCCCCTCTGACAAACCGATGCTCTTCTGTATATATATTTGCATTTCTGATTCTCATGACCTATCAGCTTCCCCTTTCTTATTCAGAAAGCTTACTAAGCGCTGCTTCGTCTGCCACCAGTGTCACATCATTATGAAGCTGTAATACCGATGCCGGCACCTGCGGTGTAATGGGGCCGAAGAAAGCTTTCTGTACGATCTCCGCCTTGTCTTCGCCGCTGGCTACGATCAATATTTTCTTCGCCTGCATAATGGTCTTGATCCCCATGGTGTATGCCTGCTTCGGGACATCCTCCGCCGATGCGAAGAATCTCTTGTTGGCTTCGATCGTAGACTCTGTCAGGTTCACACAATGTACCTGCTTGTCAAAACTCTCTCCCGGTTCGTTGAAGCCGATGTGCCCGTTATGTCCAATTCCCAAAAGCTGCAGGTCCACGCCGCCCAGTGACTGGATCAGTTCCGTATATCTACGGCATTCTTTCTCCGAATCCGGTTCCATTCCGTTTGGCAGATGTGTATTTTCCACCGGGATATTCACATGGTCAAACAGATTCTGGTGCATAAAATAGTAATAACTCTGATCGTTTTCCCGGCTCAGGCCTTTATATTCATCCAGGTTCACCGTCATAACCTCAGAAAAGTCCAGATCTCCCTTGCGGAACCATTCCACCAGCTGTTTATACAGGCCGATGGGAGTGGATCCCGTAGCCAGTCCGAGAACACAGTTTGGTTTCATAATAACCTGTGCCGATACGATATTTGCAGCCTTTCTGCTCATATCTGCATAATCTTTCGCTTTGTATATTCTCATGAATCTCTCACTCCATTTCGCATATTTTACTACGGACATTCAGTACCATGGACGGTGCCACACTGAGTTCATCAATTCCCATCTGTACAAATCGTGTGGTCAGTGTCGTATCCGCTCCCAGCTCTCCGCAGATGCCGACCCATTTTCCATGCTTATGTGCCCCATCAACAGTCATCTGTATCATACGCAGGACTGCCTCATGATGTGGATTATAGAATCTGTCCAATCTATTGTTCTGCCTGTCGATCGCCAGCGTATACTGTGTCAGATCATTCGTGCCGATACTGAAGAAATCCACATGCTCCGCCAGCTCCTCACTCATCATGACAGCCGCAGGAGTCTCGATCATAATTCCCTGTTCCGGAATTACATAAGGAAGCTTTTCTTCCTCCAGCTCCTTAGCCACCTCAGCCACGATTTTCTGAATATCCAGCACTTCCTCCACGGAAATGATCATCGGATACATAATAGCCAATGTTCCGTATTTTGCCGCCCTGAGAAGTGCTCTCAGCTGTGTCTTGAAGATCTCCGGCTGCTCCAGACAGATCCGGATCGCACGGTATCCCATGGCAGGATTATCTTCCTTGCCCAGTCCGAGGTAATCTACATTTTTGTCCGCACCGATATCAAGGGTACGGATGATGACCTTTTTCCCTGCCATCATCTGCAGTACCTGACGGTAAGCATTGAACTGTTCTGTCTCATCCGGAAGAGAATCCCTTCCGAGATATAAGAATTCACTGCGGAACAGGCCGATACCCTCCGCATCATTCTCCAGTACATATGCCACATCCGATACGCTGCCGATATTTGCATATACATTGACCTTGCGTCCGCTCTTTGTCACGGATTCACGTCCCTTGTATTCTGCCAGCAGGCTTCTTAGTCTCTGTTCCGTCTGCTGTGCCGCTTCTGCCTGCCGGATCTGCTCTTCCTCCGGATCCAGGTAAAATACCGCTTCCCTGCCGTCCACAATAGCCCGGGTCCCGTTATGGATTTTCTCCAGTTCCAATGGTACCCCTATCAGTGCCGGAATATTCATCATACGTGCCAAGATCGCAGTATGGGAATTCGTCGAACCATGTACTGTGACAAAGGCCAGGATCTTACTCTTATCCATCTGTACCGTCTCACTGGGAGTCAGATCATCTGCCACAATGATCGACGGCTCCATAGTACTCCAGTCAATCTGCTCCTCCCCGGACAGATTGCGGACGAGCCGGTTGGAGATATCCCTGACATCCGCAGAGCGGGCCTGCATATATTCATCATCCATGTTGGCGAACATCTCTGCAAAATTATCACCGGTCACTGCCACCGCGTACTCTGCATTCACTTCTTCGTTCTGAATCATGCTGTGAATGGCATCCTGATAATCGTCATCCTCGAGCATCATCTGATGCACCTCGAAAATGGCTGCATTGACTTCTCCGACCTCCTGCAGAGCCTTCTCGTATAACTGCCCCAGCTGCGTCATCGTACGTTCCTTAGCCGCATCCAGCCGTTTCAGTTCTTCCGCTGTGTTGTCGATATGGATCCTCTTAACGAGGCTGTCCTTTTTCTTCAAAACACTGACAGGTCCGATCGCTGTTCCCTTATATACGGATTTTCCAATATATTTTTCCATTTTCTACCTTCCAAACTCTGTCGTGCAGGTCTTCTCCTAGAGGTTCTCACGGAAAAACTTCTGAAGCTCTGCTGCGGCAGTATCTTCATCCGCTCCTTCTATCGTGACTTCCACGTTGTCTCCGTGCTTCACGCCCATTCCCATGATCGCCATCAGCTTGCTTGCTGCAGCTGATTTCCCCTTACAGGAAAGTGTCACTGTACTCTGATACTTTTTCGCTTCCTTGGCGAGCATTCCCGCAGGACGCGCATGCAGACCGATCTCATCCTTAATGATATAGCTGAACTGTTTCATCGGCAACATTCCTCCTTATTTTATATTTCTTGCTTTAAATATGTAGCATATTGTACATACTTATCGTTCGTCTGGCTGATTACATATACATATTACCCATCTTTTTATTGTTTGTCTACATCACTTTTGATATATTGTATATTTTTGAACATTATCGTAAAATTTTGTAAACTTTTTATAAAAAACTTTATATAAAAAGGCACTCTCGCACCCGCAGAGATCTTCTGGTTTTCTGA